>Ga0207654_10000017_pt1 | contig 201589 bp, 180 predicted proteins | sample KBSC64metaG_FD_184355 | JGI IMG/M metagenome (GOLD analysis project Ga0207654, IMG submission 184355) | Corn rhizosphere microbial communities from Kellogg Biological Station, Michigan, USA - KBS C6-4 metaG (SPAdes) (version 2) | ecosystem: Host-associated > Plants > Roots > Rhizosphere >... | reverse complement strand
CTCTGCACTGTCATGCCCGCTTGCTGCATCATCCATTCGATATCGAAGCCTTCCTTGCGGATGCGCTGATCGAAATAGAAGAGCGTGAGCGCAATGCCGTAAACGGGCTTGGTGAGAGCGCGAATCGCGAACACGGCGCCGTACGACACGATGAGCATGATGACGCCGACCAGTTGAGCATGTTTCTGGCCCTGCAATCCGGGGATGAAGGCGATGGCAATCATAGCGGGGAACGCCACAGCCCAGGCCAGAATCTGGCTGAGGAGTAATCCGAGAATATACAACACAAGAATGCGTCTCTTCGTACCGAGACTGAGTCGTGTTCCGCGCCGGACCGCGTTCCATGCTGTTGTCTGCTCAACGACGCAGGCCGGAAATGCGAGGCACACGCGGAGGAGCATCCACACGGCGAACGCGCCAACTACAAGGAGAAGGACAAAGACGATCGCTCCGAATATCGGGCTCGGGTCGTTCGTCGCCATCCCACGAACGCTGGTGGCGACCAGGATGCCGAAGATCACCAGGAAAGCGACTGCGGGCCCGAGTACGATGGTGAGGCCCTGCAATAGGAGTAGCCCGATGTACCGCCAACCGTGGCTCCAGGCGCTCTTGTAAGCGCCACGAATCGTAATGGGGTGACCCAGAAAGGAGCGAGCCGCTGCATCCGCAATCGCAGCCTCACCAATGGCGATTGCACCCAGGGTCGCGGGCACAAGGAGAACAATCAACAAGACCAGCAGAACCCATGCAAGCGCGCCTGCGCCGCTGGCGCCGGTCTTGAGGTTGGCGCCAGTCCAGGTGATGACGGAAAGCAGTCCGGCAGCGAATACAAACATGGTTGCGGCGGGAATCACCGCAATCCCGAAAAACGCGAAGAAGCGTGCTCGATAGATGTGCGCAGTCCGGTCGAGAATCTCGCCGAGCCTCAGCGGATGGAGGCCCTCATTCATTTGCGCTCCCAGGCTGGGCGGCAAGCGCATCGGGCTGTGGAGGAACCTCGGCAGGCAGAGGCACCATCCCCGCGGCATGCATCATGTGCTCGATGTCATAACCCTCTTTGCGAACGCGCTGGTCGAAATAGAAGAGCGTAAATCCGGTGGCATAGATAGGCCCGACAAAGGTGTTGGTGAGAAACGCGAGCACCTGCTGCAGCACGCTCATCCACAGGGGAATCACTCCTTTGTGTTTCACACCGACAACAATGAAAAAGCCCTGGGTGAGGCCTACGAGTCCCATTTGAATGATCACGGTGAGCAGGCCGAGCATGAAGATTCGCCAACGCGAACCCTTGCTCAGGAAGATACTGCGCTTGATCGCGGGACGCGCCTTCAGGTTTTCAACGGTGCATGCCGGCACCGCCAGCGAATACCGCAACGTCATAATGATGCCGTAGATTCCGAACGCCAGCAGCAGAAGGAAGAAACCGATCGATGCGCCTACCAGCATCATGGCAGTGCCTTGATCGATCGCGTGCGCCGGATGCTGATTAAGCATTCCGGTAGTCCGGACATAGTGCAGAACCAGCACTGCGTACGCCGCGTAGATCAGAACGCAGGGAAACCACGCGACGAAGTAGATGATCGTGAGCAGCCAGATGTAGCGGCCGGTTCGTGGAAGGACGGCGCGATAAGCCGCTGCAATGCTGGCTGGCTCTCCCAGATAGATCCAACCCACGGCGCGCGTGTTTGCCGCCACGGCAACGCCGCCACAGACCAGGCCCACCAAGGCGACGACGACGATACCGATCACTGCGACGACAACCTGAGCGGTGTTCATCTGCCTAGCCGAGAAGCCGCGCTGCACGGCGATCTGCAGGAGACCGAGCACAAGCAGGATTCCGGAGTAGACCGAAGAGATGCCCGCGAGCAGCAGAAAATTGTTCCGGTAGAGTTCGGCGGTGCGGTCGAGAATCTCTCCCAATGTGAGCGGCCGCAGAGTCGTCTGCATGGAGGCTGTCCTTGGATGTGCAGGAGATACTTGCCGGGATGCTAGCACAATCGGGGCTCCCCTGAACCTCCCCCGCGCGTGCCAGGCCGGACCAGGCAGAAACGTCGGGCAGTTTTTTCTCGACTGGAAGTTCTTACTCGCGGAAATTCCGAGGATCTTTAGTGCAAGTGCCTCTATCTAAAGCTGAGTCGCTTTGGCACGACCGTTGCTAATCCATACCAACGCAAGACGAGGCCGTTTCCCCAGATCGATGCCGCGTCAGAAGCAAGAATTAAATGATGCCGCGGGGCGACGACCGATTAAGGATGAACCCCCGGAGGTTTAAATATGAAAACTAGAATGTTACTGCTTGGAATGTCTTCCTGTGCTCTGATGATCGCGAGTGCGACTGTTCAGGCCCAGGGCTTCGGAATGCACTTCGCCACCCCCATGCCGACCGTCCAGGAGCCGCAGGCTCCGCCGGCTCAGACGGCCCCTGACCAGACCACCCCGAACCCGGATCAGGCTAAGGCGACCACATTCACCGGAACCATCGTGAAGGATGGCGAGAACTATGTGCTCCGCGATTCTTCCGGTGGCATTTATAAGCTCGACGACTCATCGCGTGCCCAGACATTTGAAGGCAAGACTGTAAAGGTGACCGGTAAGCTTGATGCTGACTCGAAGATGATCCACGTGGACAGCATTCAGGCTCTTGCCTCGTAATGCTGGTTTAGCGAATCTCCTGTACGACAATCGATCCGGATGCGAGCACTCTGCTTCGCATCCGGATTTCTCTTTGCGGGGTCGACCGGGGCACTTGCCGTCACTTATCGCACTAGAATGAACGTGGAGGTGGCGCGTACATGTCCATTGATCCCGTGTGCAAAATCTTCCTCGATTTTTCACGAAACAAGCTTCTGAATCAATACTGGCCGCGACTGCGCACAGCTGTCGAACCTCTGAGCCAGGAGCAGATCTGGTGGCGTCCGAATGAAGCGAGCAACAGCATCGGGAATCTTGTTCTGCACTTGAATGGAAACGTGTGGCAGTGGCTGGTTGCCTCCTTCAACCGATTGAGCGATGAACGCGACCGGCCATCCGAATTCAGTACATCCGGAGACATTTCGGCAGCCGATCTTCTTGCCCGCCTTGGGAGGACGATCGATGAAGCAGCCAAGGTCCTGGCGCGTCTCACTCCAGAAGAGCTGCTTGCGACGTGGAATATCCAGGGATATACGGTGACGGGACTTGCGGCTGTTTACCAGGTGGTGGAGCATTTCGGTCTGCACTACGGGCAGATCGTGTATGCGACGAAATTGCTGGAGGGACGCGACCTGGGTTTCTACAAGGAGCTGAGCAAGACGGGCCGCGCTGCTGGCGGTTCTGTTTAGAGCGCGCACGGTCAACGAAGGCGATCCGTCCGTAAGAGAGGCAATTTCTCTTCACCGCCCCGTTCACAACCTGTCGTTTGTGTGTGCGAAGGCCTGATCTACTCCAGGTGCTGAATCTGCGTGCCGGGCGGAATTTTGACCGTGAACTCATCCGCCGGCAGTTTCACGTCCGTATCCACTTTATCGACAGTGAGCGTGAGAAGAATGCCTTCCAGGGGGCGCTTGATCACGACCTTCGAGGGGAATTGCTTCCCATTAAAGTCCTTATAGCCCGAGTAACTCACCTGGCTTTCCAGATTACCCTGCGCATCGTATAGATCCTGATTGGATGGCAGCAGGTCGTCGCGGTGAAAGGTAACGACACGGACGGGCTTATCGCGCCTGCTTCCGTTCGAAGCATGCTTGGTGATGCTCAGTACGTACTCAGGCATGAGCGTCAGGTGTTTTTTCGCAGCATCTTCGATGGTCTCGGTATCGGAAATCTCTGCGTAGTAGTCTTCAGGATCCAGCCCGCGGACCATCATGGCATCGAAGAAAAACCCGGGGCGAAGATTCTCCATCTGCTTGTCGGACCGCTTCGTGAGTGCGTTGGGACCTTCAATGGCTTTGCTCTTTGGCGGGATCATGATGGTGAACCGGCTGCCATCGCTGGCCATGTCGAAAACACGCACCGTCCCGAGCAGTTGACCCACGACGCGCATCTGGTTGGGCTTCTGCATCACGATCCATCCGTGCACGGACGGATAGTCGGTCGCCAAACCTTCCTGCTGCTTCAACAGCGTGGCCTGCATTTCAACAGTGGCGGTGAGATTCTGAAACTCATTCCAGCGCTTGTCGAGTGCCGCCACTAATTCTTCTGGAGTAGCTGTCAGCACGGTGGCCGGTGGTCTTGGAACAGGCAAATGCCGCTTCATCGGGATGAGCCCGCATCCGCTCAACAGAAGGGGTAAGGCAAGGGCACCATAGAATCTCCGCACTGACCTCATCGTTGTCCTGCCTTCTTCATGGCCCGCCTATAGCCCGAAACGTTTTTCGCATGCTCTTCCAGAGTGGTTGCAAACAGCGATTTGCCCTGAGGATTTGCGCCGGCTGCCACGAAGTACAAGTAGTCCGTCTGCGGAGGATTCATGGCCGCGCGCAACGATGGCAGTCCCGGGTTCGCAATCGGTCCGGGGGGCAACCCCGCATGTATATAGGTGTTGTAGGGCGTGTCCCGTTTCAAATCGCTCTGATAAATTGAGCCCCGCCACTGCTGCCGGACCTGCAGACCGTAGATCACGGAAGGGTCCGTCATGAGAGGCATATGCTTTGCAAGCCGGTTTTCAAAAACGCTGGCGACGAGCGGCCTCTCCCCTTCGAGCGCAGTTTCTCGTTCTATCAGCGAAGCCAGCGTCACTACGTTATGCACGTTCTCCTTCAATCCGATCTCGGTCGCGATAGTTCTGAAGCGCTTCACCATCGCCGTAGCGATCTGAGTGGCGCTGCTCTCGCGGGGGAACTTGTACGTGTCCGGGAACAGATAGCCCTCCAGTGTCTTTGCCTGTGGATCGATGTCAGCGACCAGCTGGGACAGCCGGGGCTGATCGTCGAGGAATTCCTCTCTCGATGAGATACCTGCCTGCTGCAAGCGGTTGGCGACATCAAAGACCGATGCACCCTCGGGAACCGTGACAGCCACGGTGTAAACCTCTCCCCGCGCGATGTTCTCGTAAACCTCCGTGAGTGGCATCGGATGATCGAACCGGTATTCCCCCGCCTTCAGCTTTCCGCGCCGGATCCAGCGCCAGAGATCAAACGCAAACTGGTTGCGAATGATGCCCGAAGTCTGCAACAGACGGGCAATATGCGTCGTTGAAGACCCCGCCGGGATGTCAACAAAGGTCTCGGTCGACGGGCCAAACGGGGTAAAGATCGCCCATCCGGCCAGAACTGCGCCGGCGAGGGCAAGAAGGAATAGCACCAGCAGAAACCCCGCCGCGCCGAGCCCCTTCTTCTTCCGATTCCCTCGACTGCGGCCTGATGCCATCTGCGCCAGAACACCCTTCCACGGGATAAGATGTGTCGCTAACCCCTCTGGATTCTCAACCTTTCCTCATTGTAATAGTGACGCGCATATCTTTGAAAACAGTCGAGTGCGTGTAACCTGATCTCGGAGAATGGATGACCGATACTTCCCGCCCGCCGCGCTTTCTTGGTCTCGATGTCGGATCGAAACGCATCGGGGTAGCAGTATCAGACGAATTGGGACTAACGGCGCAACCGGTACTCACCCTGGAGCGCAGGCGCAACCCGCGCGAAGACCTTCGTTCGCTGGCCCGTCTCTGCCGCCGCTACGAAGTCGCCGGTATCGTCGTTGGAAATCCGCTTGGCCTCAATGGCTCAATCACAACGCAAGCGGCAAAGATTCAAGCCTTCGCCGCCGAGTTGGGCGGACTTGCGAAGCTGCCAATCCATCCGTGGGACGAGCGGCTCACTTCCCACGAAGCTCACCAGATTCTGTATGAATCGGGTCACGACCGCCAGAAGCACCGCCGCGTGGTGGACCAGGTTGCAGCTACTTTGATTCTGCAGTCGTTTTTGGATGAGCAGCGCAGTCGGCCGACAGAGAACAGTTGATCGGTCGCGACGATTCGTTGAATCCGGTGACACGATGGTGGTGATGGGCACACCGCCGGAACGTCCTTCTCAACTCGACTGAGCACCTCAACAATCGCGGTGATGTCTGTCTGATGGATGTAGGAGAACTCGCATCAGGCGGGACAACTGATCAGCACCGCGTTCGATGAGAGAGGCCTCTTCTCCTTCGTCGGATTGTGAGCAGCTTTGCGTGGAGGGCTCGACCGATTCAGAGTAGAAGGCCCGGACGGAATGTGGAGCAGAGACAAACGATACGGCCGAATCGGGTGATTCAGCACTGCTCAACCGATCTCATTTATCGGAAAAAAAGCAGTTCACGCACACGAGTTGGTAACACAAGGAACCAACCTCGCAGCCGCAACCCCCATCAGAGCGATGGTCTTGCCTGGGGCCGAACAGCTTCCTACTTGCAGTCGGTTTCACTTGGACACAGATCGGTGTGCCTGCGCATCAGTCTGCAAATACTCCCAAGAAGGACTCATCGAATGTCGATAAAAAATGCCATCATGCTATGCACGTTGATCATTGCCTGCACTCTGGTTGCGCCGCCCGCTTCTTCCCAGCAGGAAGATTCGTCCTCGCAAAGCAGGAGCAACTCTCAATCGCAGGATCAGAATGCGGTCGACGGAACCGTTGTTGCTTCAAGCCGTACAAGCTTTGTCGTTCGATCTGACGACGGTCAGTTCCACTTGTTCACGTTTGACGGGGACACAAATAAGCCGGCAAAGATCGCTGTGGGATCGCAGGTACGCGTGTCTTCGGATGAAGGCGACCAGACCGGCACCCGCCACGCAACCGATGTCACGGTGACTGCGCAAGCACAGGGCACAGGCAGCGCTGGTTCGGGAGTCCGCGATGCTGCTCCCATACCACCTCAGGTACGAAACGTGGAGCGCAACATTCAACATGAAGCGCGGCGCTGGCGGATGGGCGCGCGTGCGGGTGTGGGACTCGATCCCGAGCTTGTCCTGTTTGGCGTTCACTCGCAGATGGGGCCAGTATTCTCGCGCAACGTCTTCTTCCGGCCGAATGCGGACTTCGAGTGGGGAGAGATCACGGACATGGTGGCTCTGAACCTGGAGGCGGTTTACCGCTTTCCACACGCGCACAGAGGACCATGGAGGCCGTACGTGGGCGGTGGACCCTCGTTGAACTTCATCCATCAGAGTTTCAAAACCCAAGCCAGTGAGCAGCGAGACATCTCTTTCGGCAACTTCGATTACGAGACCGGCTTCAACATCCTGATGGGGGTTGAGAACCGCAGCGGCACATTCTTCGAGGTCAAGACGAGCTTGTACTCACAACCAGCTCCGGTTCTGCGATTGATCGTGGGACACAACTTCTAGCGCGATTGGAATAACTGGAACAGCGGTGCCGTGACGCTGCGTCGCGGCACTTGCTGTTTGGACTTGCTCTCATCTGATCCCAGACGTACTCGGAATTGAGCATCCGGGTTTCCGCAGCCCTGCCCGATGCCCAATAATGGACGGCGATGTCGCTCAAGCCCTTTGTCCGTCTCATGCGCGATGGCCGGCTTACCGCACTGATCGGAGTCGGCAAGGAACTCAAGTCGTTTTACAAACTAACCTATCTCGCTGCGCTGGGAGAGAGCGGTCTGCTCAAGCAGCTTGCGAATGGTCCGGCCACATTCTCTGCGATTGCAGAGTTCTGCGGCGCTCGCGATCATGGGCGGGAAGCACTTGAAGCCTGGCTGCAGATGGGTGTTCGCCTGCAGTTGCTCACTCTGGGGAGCAGCGGCTACACACTCAAAGGCTTGGCCAGGACGCTTGCAAAGCCGGGAAACGACGCGGCGCTCGCCATGGCGCAGGAAGTGGCGGATCTGCACTACAAGCTCATCGCCGGGACCATTCCCAAACTTCGAAATGGGGAGCTTTGGACACTGGCCGATCAGGATGGTGAGCTCATCGCCAGGTCATCGCGCATTCTTGAAGCTTTCCAGACTGAAGCCATTCGGCAAACGTTCCCAACTGAAGCTCCGCTGCGTCTGCTCGAAATCGGCTGCGGCTCCGGCGTCTACCTGCGACACGCTGCGGAACACAATTCTTCGCTTACGGCGCTTGGCGTAGAGCTTCAGCAAGACGTCGCCTCATTTGCGCGGAAGAACCTGCGCGAGTGGAATCTTGATAATCGCATTCAAGTGGAGCACGGCGATATCCGCGCGAAGACGCCCTCGGAATCCTTTGACATCGCCACGCTCTACAACAACATCTACTACTTCCCTGTTGCAGATCGTGTCGCGTTGCTGAAACATATCGCGGGCTTCTTAAAGCCGGGCGGGTTTCTGCTGCTGACCACCTGCTGTCAGGAAGGGAGCCTTGGTTCGGAGGCTCTCAACCTGTGGGGCGCAGCCACCGCCGGGTGCGGGCGACTGCCGTCAGAAGAAGAGCTCGTGAGTCAGCTGCGCGAGGCGGGGTACAGCAGCGTGAAAACATTCAATCTGCTCCCGGGAGATCGCTTCATGGCTTTTCAGGCTTTCCATAACTGATCGAGGGGAGAGAACGAGGGGCTCTATTCTCCGCTTGCCGGAACCGCGCCTGCGAGCAGGATGGGTGCCGTTGGAGTTTTCGATCCGGCAGCGTCTTCCATGGTTATTCCAAACGCCTTCGCTTGCACGCCCTGCGGTATCTCCGGCAACACCACCGATCCATTGCCCGCTGTATCCGGGCGGAACAAACCTGCCGGAATCGGCGCCGACCCATCCGCTGGAATCACCCACAACTCGTATGTTTTGCCGGAAGGAACAGGAGCAAGGTTGTTCGCCTGCAGAATCAGGCCTCCGCGCGAAGCCAGGTAAACCACGCGGCCCGTCGGAGCAGGAGTCGTTTTGGGGGCAGTGAGCACAACTCTCTGCGCGGCCGGAGCGGTCAGCACCTCAGCTACCTGTTTCGCGCGCAATTCACTCGCCTGCAGTGCAGCGATCTTGTCGTCGCTCTCTTGCAGACGCGACTTCATTGAATTCACCTCGAAGCCCAGCCACGCAGCTACGATCAAAGCGGCTGCTGCGGCAGCCCAGCCGAGCCAAGCGCCTCTGCTGAATCCGCGCCCCCGATCAATCGCAATCGGCTCAGCCTTCTCCGACTTTGGACGGTCACGGTGCACGTCGCTCTCAAGCCGCTTTGCGAACCGCTCACGTGCCCCTGCTGGGAGAGGCTGCTGGTCGGCGCTGAGCGCAACCATGGCCAGGTCGCCTTGCAGGCTGGCGAGTTCCACGCGGCACACGTCGCAACCCGACAGATGCTCGCGCACCGCCGCGGACTCCTCATTCGAGAGGGCCTGCAGCGCGTAGAGCGCGAGATCGTCTTGCGAAATGTGCTGCGCGTCCCTCATGATTCGAGCCTCTTTCTCAAACTGATCAGCGCCGATCGGATCCGCGTCTTTACTGTGCCGAGCGGCTGTCCTGTCTTCTCTGCGATCTCCGAATGCGACAGTCCTTCGAAGAATGCCATCTGTAACGAATCCTGCTGCTCGCGCGGCAGATCGACAAGGATTCCGCGTACGCGCTGCATCATGATGTTGCGCTCCGCCTCATTCTGGAGGTTGGTCGCGGCGGGAAGCACAACCTCTTCTACCGCCTCTGTCGGGCGCCGTTGCCGGAGAAAGTCGATAGCGCGGTTGCGCGCCAGAACCAGCAGCCATGCGCCGAGGGATCCTCGTCCGGATGAGAAGCTGTTGGGATTGCGCCAAAGCTGGAAGAAGATTTCCTGCGTCACATCTTCCGCCTGGCCGGCATCCCGGAGCACCCGCAACGCCACTGAATACACAAGTCCGGCATAGCGGTCGAACACGGCAGCCATGGCCTGGTGCTCATGCACGCGCACGCGGTCCATCAGCGAGTTGTCGCTGTGCGCTCCGCTTGGATCGACAATTGCCGACGAAATCACAGTGTCACCATCAGTACGCAGACGAGGCGGCACCGGATTTTCAAATTCGTCGGTCATGGGCAGGAAGTGGGCCGATCATGGCCCACGATCGCGGCAAAGCGGCGCGGGCCATCCCGGTCTCCTGCTGTTAATTTACCGTGGCGTACACGGTCGACTCCCACTTTGTTCCGGCGGTGTTTACGGCGAAGACACTAAAGCGGTGATTTCCGGCCCCAAGAGCAATCGACGTGCTGAGGGTTTTGCTGGTGGTTTCCGAGTACTTCTTCACGCCGTCTACCCAGAGCTCCATGCGCGCCAGGGTTCCAGTGATGGTTGCTGCGGCCTGTACTGCGACCGGCGATCCCACCGTCGATCCGTTAGCCGGTTTGCATACGTGCACGCCCGCCGACAAGGGCGCGGAGCAGGTTGAGCTGGTGCCAACGGAGAAGCTGAAGTCGGAGCGCTGCAGGCGGTTGTCGACATCAGCGGTGTAGTAAGTCGCTTTATGGCCTCCCGCTGCCAGCGTGGTGTTCAGGTTGAAGAAGGCGTAGTGATCGCCCCAGTCATGCCGCTGCTCGCCAATTTTCTTGCCATCTACCCAAAGCTCCAGCTTGCGAATCTTGCCAAAGGATGCCGCCGTTGCACGAAACGACACGGATGTTGAGGAGCCCGTCAAGGTGCATGCATTGATGCCCCGGCCCTTCGCGGGATAGGAACAGCCGTGGGTGAAGGCTCCCGACGGCGTCCCATTGCGCTCGGTTACGATCTGCATCCCCGAACCTGTGCTCCACGTCCAGGCGAGATCCGGCTTCGTGTCGCGGTTGAAGTCGCCCGTAACCAGGTCCTGGTCTGATCCTGGCGTGACATTGATCTGGTCGGGAGTAAACGTACCCGGCGAGTTGTTGCCGAGGAGCGTCATGACGAAATTTGTCTTTGCAACCGGGTCGGATCCGAAGCTGGCGATGTCGCTGGCTCCATCGCCATTGAAATCGGCGATGACCGGATTGAGCAGACCGGAACTACTGGAGAGGCCGGAACTCATCGTATACAGATGGAAGGTGCGATCGCCCTGGCCGTAAAGAGTGATCAGTTGCGGAGTGCCGCCCTGACTGAAGCCGAAGATGTCGGTGTGCCCATCGTTGTTCAAGTCTCCGGTATTGAAGATGAAGACATAGCCGGATGAGTTGAACGGCGTAGTGGTGGTGAAGTCGCCGGCTCCGTCGCCATACTCGACGTGCACGGTGCCCGCGCTGCATCCACCCTGATTGCAGCTTGTGCTTTCGCTGAATGCAAAGTCAGCCTTGCCGTCAGCGTCGAAGTCACCGGCGTGGATGGACCAACCCGGGCCGTGATCGGCGGGTGCGGTGTAGACCACTTTAGCCGTTCCGAACTGACCGTTTCCCTCGCCGGGTAGCAGCACGATGTCGCGCAGCAAGGCGGCGCTCCCGACTGTGATCAGGTCAACCTTGCCGTCGCCTGTGTAATCGGCAACGATCATTTCCTCTCCGCCGAAGATCTGGCCTGAAGGCAACGTGATGTTCTCGATGACAGGAGCCTTGAACGTCCCATCGCCATTGCCGGCGAAGAATGCGAGCTGCGCGAAGCCCGAGAGTTCGACAACCAGATCCGCTTTTCCATCGCCGTTGAAGTCTCCCGTGGCAACTGGGATGGAGCCCTGGTATTGATTGGCGAATTGGTATGAGTAGCTGGACTTGAAGGTTCCATCTCCGTTGGAGAGGAAGACGGTCAGCACGTTTGGCAAGCGGCCGCTGGTGCGAATCAGATCTGGTTTTCCGTCATTGTTAACGTCGATGGAGTAGAGGTTTCTTGCGCTTGAAAGGCTGGTCGTTGTGGTTGTGGTGTTGAACTCTGCTTGCGTCTGTGAAAAGCACGGCAGGGCTAGCGACGCCGCGCACACGAGCATTGCACTCGCGGTGCGTTTACACATAGCAACTCCTGATTATGCAGTTGTGGATCTGGGGAATCCTGCATAGCAGCTTGGAACGATCGCGTTTGTAGTGGGTTGCCCATGGCTCACCAGTTCGAGGCCTGATGAACGAATTGTAATCCCGCATTGAGAAGATGCCCGGAGCCCAGAAGTAAATCGCTTTCGGCGTATCGCGGGAAGCAAGCTCAATACCGTCAGCAACCTGAGCACCGGACCAAAGCTGCGCAGATCACTCCACACGAAGCGCGGTGATCGGGTTGACCCGCGTGGCCCGGAGCGCTGGAATCCAAACGGCCATCAGAGCCGCCAGCGCCAGCACCAGCGGAGTCGCGATGAACGACATAGGATCGAGAGGCTTTACGCCAAACAGGAAGCCTGCAAGGAAGCGCGTAAGCCAGAAAGCCCCAGCACCACCGATGAGGAGCCCGATCAAGGTGAGGGTCATGCCCTGCCGGATGACCATATTGCGGAGATTCGAAGCCTGCGCGCCAAGTGCCATCCGCACCCCGAGCTCCTGTGTCCGCTGCTGTACCGAGTAAGACATGACGCCGTAGACGCCGATGGCCGCCATCAACAGGCCAGCAGCGCCAAATACCGAGAGCAGCAACATGTTCAACCTCTGGCGGGCGATGTTTGCTGCTTCGAGTTCTTCCATGGTGCGAATGTGAGCGACGGGAAGGCCTCCACTAGCCTCACGCAGTGCGGTGGAGACTGACGTGATGAGGGTGCGCGGGTCGGGCTCGCTGCGAACGAACCAGTAGAGAGGAGCGACGCGCGAATTGAGCGCGGTCTCGAGATCGGGCATCTGCGCGAGTGGAATGTACATCATCGGGGTGGGCTCTTGATTGGGGCCGTTATCATGCGTGTTGCCGACAATCCCGATAACCTGTCGCGGACCTTCAGCGAATGCCGGGCCGGCTCCCGCGCCGATCAGCATCCGGCCTTTGAGTGCATCACCGTTAGGCCAGTAGTGATGCGCCAGAGCCTCGTTGATCACGACGACATTCGGTGGCGCGGCGTCATCCTGACGCGTGAATGTGCGACCGTGCAGAAGCGGGATCTTCAACGTGCTGAAGTAGCCATACGAAATTGAGCAGAAACCAGCACCTCCCGAAGATATCGAACCTCCTTTGGGACGCCCGACAACATCGAAGCTCATTCCAAAACCGCCCGCCATCGGCAGGCAATTGCTCGCACCTGCATCGAGGATGCCGGGAACTGAACGGAGACGGTCAGCTCCCTGCTGTACCACCTGCGCTACGGGTGCAGTGGTCTGAAAGCGCTCGCCACTGACAGACATCGACATGCTCATCACGTTGTGCATTGCGAAGCCGGGGTCAACGGCCTGGAGGTTCATGAAAGTGCGAATGAGCAATGCCGCTCCGGTGGCGAGCACTACGGTGAGGGCCACCTCAGCGATAACGAGTGCGAAACGAAGCTTGCTGCTGCGTACTCCGAAGCTGGCGTGGCTGCTGTTTTCGTTCAATGCGGCCGCGAGGTTGGCGCGCGACGCGGTGATCGCGGGAATGAGGCCAAAGACGAGCCCCGTCAGGATCGAAATGCCGATCGTGAAGAGCAGTATGTTGAGGTCGGGCTTGATTGCTGCGCCGTCTTCGCCGATGCGAGGGATGTCGCCGGGATTGATTCTGAGGAGCAGACGCACCCCGGCAAAGCCGAGACCAAGGCCGATGAGACCGCCGGTGAGCGAAAGAGCCAGGCTCTCTACGAGAAGCTGACGAATGATTTGACCGCGGCCGGCGCCGAGAGCCGCGCGCGTCGCAAATTCGCGTTTGCGTGCGGCGGCTCGCGCAAGAAGAAGATTGGCAACATTCGCGCATGCGATGAGCAGGACAAATGCGACCGCACCCAACAGTACGAGCAGACGCGATCGCGTATCCCCGATCATCTCCGACTGAAGCGAGCGGACTCCGAAAGATCCGTCGGGTGGAAGCGTGTCATTGCCATACATTCTGCGAAATTGTTGAGCGACAAGTTGCATCTGCGCGTTGGCTTGCGGGATGGTTACACCGGGCCTGAGCCGTCCGACAGCGGTGAAGAAGAACACCATATCTTTGGAGTTCAAGTCGAACTGGTATGGCACCCAGAGGTCTGCCGGCGTGTCGGTGACAAAGCTGGGGCCGATGACGCCGATAACGACGTGAGGCTGGCCGTCGAGCTGAATGGTGGTCCCGACGATATTTGGATCCGCTCCATAGCGGCTCTTCCAGAGGGCGTTGCTCAACACCACGACGTGGCCGCCGTTGGGGCTATCCTCCTCTGCGGTGAAGGTGCGTCCGAGAATGACAGGGGCGCCGAACATTGCAAAGTACTGTGCGGAGACGTGAAGGCCCTGTACCTGTTGAGGGTGATCGCTGCCTGTGATATTCAGCCCCGCGCCGCCGAAGTCGAGCGCGGCGACCTGCTGGAAGATGCCTGTCTGCTGGCGCCAGAGGTTGAAGCGCGGAATGCTGGCGCCGGGAAATGCGCCCCGCGGGCTGGTGTTGACCAGCGAAACCAGTTGCTGAGGGTCGGGATAGGTGAGCGGCTTGAGAAGTACGGCATCGATCACCGAGAACACAGCCGTGTTGACGCCGATTCCCACGGCAATCACGAGGACAGCGATGATGGTGAATGCGGGAGTCTTGCGCAGCCCGCGCAGTGAAAACGACAGGTCCTGTTTCAGTCGTTCAAGGAAGGGGAACGAACGGTATTGCCATTCCCGCTCGCGCGCGGAGCGTGGGTTGCCGAAGCGCAGATGCGCCTGCCGGCGTGCTTCGTCCGGAGAGAGACCGCGGGCGAGGTTGGCGTCTTCTTCATGCCTGATGTGAGACTCGATCTCTTCGGCGAAGTCCTCGTCCCGGCGGGTGCGATTGGAGAAGCGCTTCAGGTTCATCTGCCTTGTCCTCTCTGCTATGCCATTCAGCTATTCCAGCGATTCACCGAGGATGAGCCCGATTGCGCGGGTCATTCTGCGCCAGCGGTCGGTTGCGGCGTTCAGTTCCTTGCGGCCTTTGTTTGTCAGCCGGTAGAACTTCGCTTTGCGGTTGTTTTCGCTTACGCCCCATTCGGACGAGACCCATCCGCGGTCTTCGAGGCGATGCAGTGCGGGATATAGCGAGCCCTGTTCGATATCCAGCGCGTTTTCTGACGTTCGTTCGATTGCCTGGGCGATGGTGTGTCCGTGAGCGGGGCCCAGGATCAGCGTGCGAAGGATCAACATATCCAGCGTGCCCTGCAGGATGTCCCCGGCTTCCGGCGGTCGTTTAAGAACCATGAGTGCTCTCTCCACTCGAATGACTATGGAAGGAGATAGTACTCCACTCGAATGGCTATGGGAAGGGAAATGGGATGGATGAAGGGCGGCGAAAAATGAGAGGGCGGGGGACTAGGCGACTTGGGAGTCGGTGATAGAGATCAGGGACCGGGACGAGACGGGAGAATGTTCCTGTCGCGAGCGGCTGTCTGGAATTCCTGGCTCAGCCGGTGGCTTCTACTCCGACGGGGAGGGCGGGAAGGCCGCCGAGTTGCTTGCCTTCGGTGACGATGGCATCGAGGTGGGCGAGGGTTTCTTCGACGGAGACGGTGTACATTTCGCGGGCGGCGTCGTAGCCTTCCTCGATCATCTGCTTCAGGTGGCGGCCGGCGATCTGGACGGCGATGCGGTCAGTGATGACCTTGCCGGAGCGCTTTTTCTGCTCGACCCAGGCGGTGCAGGGCAGGGCTATCCACATTGAGCGACCATTGACGTCGAAGCGGATGTCGACGGCATCGGCGTGGCGGGTGGCGATGGCCACAATGTTCGCTTTCCACTGGCAGTGGAGGTCTTCGCCGGTCCAGCGGTCGGTCACGTGGAAGTCTTCGTACATGTGACTAGCCTATGCCCTGGGCGGTTTTGAGGGCAAGGCTGCGGGTCGCGATGTGTGGGTTGGGCGTGTCTGTGCGGTGGACTCGCTGTCCAAGCCACTGTAGACTAATAAGGTTGCAGTTGCTGTGCCCCTCCTGTAAGGACCTGCCTGCAAGTTGATCGTAGAGAAGGACAACAGAACCAAGTGGATACTCAGACTCGTCACGCCCTGAAGGGCGATAAATTTGCCCAGGCCACAAAGACCAGCGTTACCTGGCTCAGCGGACACCGCACCAATGTTGTGCGGTGGGCAGTCGCGGCCGCCGTCGTTCTGGTATTCGGCATTGGATTTCTTGTTTTCTGGAACGTACAGGAGAGCGCCGCCGAGGCTGCGCTGGGACAGGCGTTGGATACGTACACGGCACCGCTTGCATTGCCGGGAGCTCCCGCTCAGCAGGGCACATACGCGACCGTGTCTGACCGTGCCAAGGCGTCGAATCAGCAGTTCAAAGCAGTCGCGGACAAATACGGCTGGCTTCCCGAGGGATCAAAGGCACGCTACTTTCAAGGTGTAACCGAGCAGGAACTGGGACAGACGGCGGCAGCAGAGGGCGATCTGAAGAAGGTGGCGGATTCCTGGAACCGGAACCTCGCCAACTTGGCGAAAGTCGCGCTGGCATCGATTTACCGTCAGACGGGCCGCGACCAGCAGGCTGTCGATCTCTATAACGAGATCATCGCCAAGCCTTCCGAGACGGTGAGTGCAGGTGTTGCGCAACTGGATCTTGCCGATCTCTACGATGCGACGGGCAAACAGGCGCAGGCGAAGGCATTGTGGGCGAAGCTGAAGGATTCGGACAAGGACGGAGCAGCCGGGTCTATCGCAGCTCAGAAGCTGTCGGGAAACAAGTAAACTATCCAGAATGAGCATCCAGGCGGGGCTGGAGGCTGAACAGGTTCGAGTCAATGCTCACGGCATTTGCGTGAACTTGAGCGCTTTCCTGTGCAACTGCGTCTGGTGTTTGTATGAGCGCCAGCCAGATTTTGATTCCCGGTTGGATGGAGATCGTCGAGAGCGCTGTGCATGACGATGCGCGCGAGCACGCGGAAGAAGCAGCACTGGCGGCTCTGGTCGACCAGTATGCGAGCACTCTCTATCGCGTAGCGTTTTCCGTTTTACGCAACCAGCAAGATGCAGAAGATGCAGTGCAGGAGGCATTTCTGCGGGTGCTGCGGCATCGCGAGACTCTAGGCGAGATCCGCGATCATCGCGTGTGGCTGGTCCGCATTGTCTGGAACATTGTGCTGGACCGCAAACGACGCGCGAAGACACGACCTGAAACAGACGACGTTGCCGATCTGGCACGGGTTTTACCTGCAGCAGGATTGAGCGCGGAGCAGAGAGCGGCAGCATTGCAGCATCATGCAAAGGTTCTGGCTTGTGTCGAAAAGCTGCCTGCACGCGAGCGCGAGGTTATGCTGCTGTCGGCATTCGAAGAGCTTTCGAGCGTGGAGATTGCAGCGGTTCTGGAAGTGACCGAATCGAGCGTGCGGTCGCGTCTCTTTCGCGCGAGAAATCTAATGGCTGAGCTGCTCCAGCACAAGAGGAGTACAACATGAGCGCATCATCTGAGAATCAGTTTGTCCGGCCTCAAGAAGCGGAAGACACTCTGCGCCTGATTGCATCGTTGCCCGCGCCTGATGGGCTGGAAGACCGTGTGAAAGCGAAGCTGCGTTCTGCGCCATCGCGCGCGAAGGTCATTGCGTGGCCGACTGCGTTTGGCGGGGGCTGGATGCAAGCCGCAGCAGCCGCGGCCATCGTCGTGGCGGTCGCGGGGGGAGGCTGGGGCGTGTATTCACATATTCAGGTTGCGCCGGTTCCGTCCGCAGTTGTTGATTCGCAACCGCTGACAGATTCAGGACGGTTCAGCACGGCGGGAGCAATGCATGTTCCGCAGACCGTGGAAGGTCCGGTGGTGGCAGCTCCTGTGATCGATAAGGAAAAGCCCGCAGTGCGATCGCCAAAAACGAAGGCAAAGGCTCATAAGAGCGGAGCACCTTCCGCGGGAGAGCCAAAACCCAACGAGTGATCCGGATACTTTTTGAACTTCTCGATTTCAGAGAGATCAAAACGGCCGCGCTCTCGAGAGCGCGGTTTTTTTGATACAGCGATTTAAGCTGACATCATGTTCGCAAGAAGTTTGTCGGTTGTACGGGTAGATGCGTCGGGAGATCGGCATCCTTGTCCGATCAAGTGGATCGACAACTTTGCCATGCGCAACTTCACGAACGACGCGATCTTCGACGACACACTGCCGCTGGCCGATGGCTTGATGGAAGCGGGCAACCGAGTTCCTCTCGATCGGCTTCAGCAGGCGATGGAGGACTGGTTCCGGAGAAAGAGCTACATTTCAACCGGAGAACGTATCGAGGTTTCGGAACTGAGCGACTGAACCCAGTCAACGATCAAGACAAACTAGTCAGGAACCAGAGATGAGTCATGGTGCTCGAACACTTCCTCGAGCAGCTCCCGCGAGCGGACGGGCATGGCATGGATAGCCTGGATGAGGCGATGGATATTCGGAGTCATCACGATGATGTACCGCGCCGGCCCGCCGAACGGATTCCAGTACGTGTGGACCGTGCCCCGGGGAACCATAACCGCAGTGCCGGGGACTGCCTCAACTTCGTCCTCGCCGATGCGGAACCTCAACCTGCCCTCCAGAACATACCAGGCTTCGTCGTCTGAATGATGAACATGAGTCGGGGCGATCAGAATCTTCTTCCCGGGATTGCCGCCCTGATCCTGCCACTCGGCCAGAACGAACTGGCCGTCGGCCGCGCCGAGCAAGTTTCCCGCAAGTGGTGGAGCGATGTGATGCATTTCCAGTCTCCCTTCAGACCGATGCCGAAAACTGCGGCCCTAATGCTATTTCACGGGGGCCATACGCGCATCCTTCTCCTGCTGCGCATCGACCTTGAACCGTTTGTAGTCGTAGTTCCGTTCTCTGAAGCGCTGCCGCAGATTTTTCAGCAGCAGCACCCGGGCCTGCATCGTACCCTCGGCGCCAGTAGGCAACCATATCTCGCCGTTCACCTTCGCCTGATCGAAGCGGAAGCTGGATCCCTTCTGCACAGTCGCCAGAATCCCTCCGACCATGCGGAAATTGTCGATAAAGCTTACTTCTAAGTGCGCGACCTGCCGGTCGGCTTCGTTGATCCAGATCGTTCCCTGCAATTTTTTCGAGGCATCCTCAGCGAAGCCGTGTGTCTTCGCATCCTTGCGGCCAATGAAGTCGAACACGATGGTTGGATCTCCCCGGTACAGCTCCCGCCGCTCGTTGCGAACATCCATGATGTCTAGAAGGCGGCTGATGGAGATGCTCGGTCCTTCAAGGGGTTTATCGCGCGGTGTCTTCTGCGCTTTCTCGACCTGTTTTGTGACGCGCTCGGTCTCTTTCCGCTGGGCGTTGTCATCGAGGGGCTTGTCGTTGGCTTTGACCTTGCGCTCGATTACGTGGCCGTTGACGAAGAAATCTTCGTACTCGGAGGTCTCGGTCTTCTTGACCTGCCCATTGGAGTCCACGTCCTGCACCACCTGGTAGGAGGTGTAGGTGTAGTTCTCGCGGACCTGGTCGAGCTTCCGCTGATGTTCCTGCACCTGGCGCATCAGATCGCGAATATCGGGCAGGGGCGCCTGAGCGGGATTCTGGCTCGCGGCAGCCCGCAGACCGGCCATGAAGAGGATCGCAATTGAAATACCGGAAAGATGATTACAGATGTGCTTGAGCAAGGTTGGCCCTTGGTGACGCTCGGCGATTAGAGATGCCGAAGTTGAACGTTCTGAATGAAGTACCACTGCTGTGCGTTACCAGAATGGTCGCATAAAAACGCGGCCGGGTGATTGCTCGCCGGGTTATGATGGCTTACCAATAAGGGCAGAAGGCAATCGAGCGGCAATTGCGCGGCTCCTCCTTATGAAAGGGACTAAGCATGTTTCGAGCGCTTATCCACTGGATACTAAGTGCAATCGCGCTGATCGTCACGGCCCAGCTCGTCCCCGGGTTCTATGTGAATGATGTGCGGTCTGCGATGCTTGCCGCCGTTGTGATCGGGGTTCTGAACGCAACCCTTGGCTTCGCAATGAAGGTCATTACGTTTCCGTTCGCAATTCTCACTTTTGGCGTGTTCCTACTTGTCATTAACGCGTCGATGATCATGCTTGCGGCAAAGATGGTGGAAGGTCTCACCGTTTACGGATGGGTTCCGGCGTTCTGGGCTGCGGCGGTTCTGGCCTTGCTCGGCATGGTGATTCGCGCGGTCATGAAGGACGAGTAAACAGAGATCAGAAATCAGAAATCAGAGGTCAGAGACCAGAGACCAGGGACCCCCCGCCCCTCTCCGGCGCGAATCTGTTCTGGCCTCCAATATTCCGTTTCTTTTGGGCTAGCGTTTGATTCTATTCGACTTATTTGTAAATGCCTTGAAAGAATGTCGTGCGACATAGGCGTTGCCTGGTCAGGCCACCTCTGCCTTAGGCGCGGCAGGGGACCAAAGGCGGAATTCCGATTCGCGACGAAGTTTAAGGGCCGGCAGTTCGCGGGAACCGGCATGATCCCATGCGAGCAGCTTCCAGGCGGCATCGTCGTATTTTCCAGCATTCAGGTATCGCAGCAGAGTGGAGGATGCAAGCCGGGCGGAACCGAGGTTGAAGACGAAGTCGACGAGAGCGTCGAACTGACCCTGAGTCAAGAGGAACGCGGACGAGCCGGGCAACAGTGTTTTCGGCGATTGCGATATCCGATCCGAGAATGGATTCGGCCTGCTGACGAGTGATGCCATCGGGATAGTTTTCTTCGCCTGACAGGCGGTGGCCTGAAACCGATGGTGTGGAACCCGGCTACATCGGAGTAGGTGCGATCGCGGAAACCTTCGCTTCTCTTGAGCAGTTCGAGTCCGGCGGAACTGAGGCGCATGGGTCTTTCTCCAGAAACAGAACGGCCGTCGCGATCGCGCTCCAAAGGTGCAGAATGCGGTCGGACGGCCTATGTTTCGGAGACTAACAGACTGGCGGAAATGATCTGCAATTCGATGGGTGGCGTGCCGGAGAAGTCGAAACGGGATCGGATTTCCCTGCAAGTCGAAGGAAATCAAACAGCAACGCAGACAGGGCGTCGTCGAAATTGCGGTCGTGGGTCTTCTGGAGGAGGGCAACTCCTATTGACTCAGTCAACGTCCAAAGTATGTAGTGGGATTTTCTGTCATAGATGGTGAGACGGAACTCCGGAACTGGGTCTGAGGCTCCTTTCTGTTTATCCGCGCCACTGGGACCCATCGGTGCAATCAGTTGAAGTTCGAGTACGAGGTCCGCATCAGACGGATCGGCGACCAAATCGAATTGGCCGGTAGCCTTTAAAGCTGAAAAGAACTGGTTGTAAGGACGGCCGGTATCGCCGCTGAAGGGCTTGGGAAACAGACCGCTGTCGGCTCCTGCGTTGGAAATGAAAATCTTCCCTGCCGAACGGATGGCCGGGGGAATCGCCAGCTCCGCTTGGCCCGCTGTGCGTTGCGACACAGCTGAGGTCGCGCTGAGAGATAGCAGGCAGAGTGAGGCTTGGAGAGCCAAACGTATGGATAGCAGAGAGATACCCCCTTTCGCGATTCACTGCACTGAAATGACGGTCCGTATTGGACCTAAGTTTCTTTCCGAACAGGAGTTTGCCGTGGTAGTCTTTGCCGCTACGGGGATATCCGCGCGATCCCGGAATGTTGGTCGGGCGCGGCTCACGTTCGCAGTCGAGTGGTCTGACAAAGGCAAAAGAACGATTCTGCACCAGGATTGTTGCAACACTAAATTGCGTTAATTCAGAGGCTTCCGGCACCGTACCGTAATCCGAGCCGTTTTCGCCTCTTTTTTGCCTGCATCTCGTTGATTTTTATGGAGGATACTAGCCAACCCGGCTGGTAAAATCAGAAGATGCTCAAACGACCAGGAACAGCCAGCATGAACCCGGAAAAGCATGTGCCTTTGTGGCTGCTTTTAGGGACATCCTGTGTTGCGTTGGCCGCGATGCTGTGTACGCTGCCGGCTCGAACAGTACAAGCGGATGCCGGATTGGCTCGGTCCACAGCGACATCCCCGAGCGTGGTTGCAAATGCCACACCCCAACTGACGCAACCCAGTACCGCGCAAAAGCCTCGCTTCAAGCTCTTGAGGGGAATTGCCTCCTGGTATGGCGATCAATTCGACGGCAAGAAGACGGCAAGCGGGGAGACATTCAACCAGGACGAAATGACGGCTTGTCATCCTTCGCTGCCCTTCGGAAGCGAAGTCCGTGTTGTGAATCTTCGGAACCACAGGTCCGTGGTGGTTCGGATTACTGATCGGGCTGAGCTGGTAAAGGGGCGGGTGATTGATCTGTCCCATGCCGCGGCGGAGAAGCTGAATATGACAAAGGCGGGGGTGGCGCGCGTGTCCATCGAGGTGCTGTCGCTGGGACATCCGGGCGTGAATTAGCGGAGCGTTTCAGAGAAAGTACGTGGCCGGCCTGAGGGCCGGCCTTCGTGTTTCTGTTAGAGCTGGATCGAATTGCACGAGGAAGATCGGAGCGAGAGCAACACCAATTCGGAAGCGTTTGTTGCCGGTTCCGCAACAGCCGGGATCCCATGAAAGGTGATATAAAACTCTTGCGTTCAAGAACGAAGTTTTATTGAGATCTACACGATGCCTGAAGAATCTGGTTCTGGACCCTGGTCCCGCTCTTTCAATCGTCGCCGTTTTCTGAAGACTGCCGGATCCGCTGCAATCCTTCCTACAGTACTTCGCGGTGCCGCCGCTCAAACCTCCACAACCTCTCCAAACAATCGCATCAATGTAGGTGTGATCGGTATGGGCTGGCAGGGGCCAGGTAACACCGAGAACCTGCTGAATCTTTCGGACTGCCAGGTTGTTGCCGCGTGCGACATCGACGCAAATCATCTGCAGGCGGCCGTCAAGAAGATCAACGATTCGTATGGCAATGAGGAATGCAAGGGCTATCACGATTTCCGCGAGCTGCTGGCGCGCCCGGACATCGATGCGGTCATGATCGCAGTGCCGGATCACTGGCACGAGATTGTTGCCACCGAGGCGGCCCGGAATAAAAAGGACATCTACGGCGAGAAGCCGCTGGGGCACACCATCGCCGAACAGCAGTCCATTGTTCGCGCAGTGAAAGAGAACAAGATCGTCTGGCAGATGGGATCGTGGCAGCGCTCCGTTCCGATGTTCCACAAGGCCGCTGAGATTGTTCGTAATGGCCTCATCGGCAATGTGACCCACGTCGAGGTTGGCTTGCCCGGAAGCAATGCCGATTTTGACGGTGCTGGTAAGGCGGCGCTCGCGAAGGTCGCTGCCAGCGTCGGAAAAGCTACGCATCTGGAAGAGATTGTTCCGGGCACGCCGGCATGGGACGCGCTGATTTCCGATCCGCCGAAGGAACTGGATTATGAGATGTGGGTAGGCCCGTCGAAGATGGAGCCGTACATGCGGGTTCGCTCCCACAAGACCTGGCGGTGGAATTACAACACCGGCGGCGGCGAGTTACTGGACTGGATCGGCCACCACTGCGACATCGCTCACTGGGGTCTCGACTTCGACCAGACCGGTCCCCTTGAGGTGGAAGGCAGCGGTGAACTTCCACCGCGCGAAGCGGCCTGGAACAGCGCTCCAAAGTTTCGTTTCGAGCTGAAGTATCCGCAGAACGTCACCATGACCCTTGCCGGTGGGCATTCCGATATCAAGATGGGCGTGAAGTGGATTGGCACCGAGGGCTGGGTGTGGGTGGATCGCGGCGGATTCGACACCTCGATCGCGACAGTGAAGCAAGGCAAATACCTGCCTCGCGAACTACGCAAGGTAAAGCTCTACACCTCTTCCGATCACATGGGGAATTTCCTGGAATGCATCCGGACGCGTCAAAAGACCGTCACGCCCGTCGAGATTGGTCACAACTCGGCGATTCCGGGCCATCTTTGCCAAATCGCGATGTTGACCGGCAAGAAGATCCGCTGGGACGCAAAGGAAGAGAAGATCATCGACGATCCGGAAGCAAGCAAACTGATGACACGCGAATACCGCGGGCCCTGGAAGATGAGCTAGCGATTCGAGCACACAAGCCCACCAGAAGAGCGCGCATCGCGGGATCTGGGATTCCGGGATGGCGACTGGCTTGGCCAGAGGCACAATCAATGATCAACTGGAGGAAGCAATGGGTCCGGTAACTCGCAGGAACTTCATCGGTGGAGCAGCAGCGATCGCAGCACTTTCATCCGCACGCTTTTCATTTGCAGAGCCTCTGGGCCTGGCGCCGGGAATCCAGCTCTACAGCGTGCGGGATCAGATGGCGAAGGATTTCGAAGGCACGCTCGCGGCGGTTCGCAAGGCCGGCTACGTTGAAGTGGAATCCGCAGCTCTTCCAAAGAAATCAGCGGCAGAGATTCGCAAGGCTCTCGATCAGGCAGGCTTGAAGTGCGTCAGTTCACATCGATCCTTCATGGATGTCACTAAGAATCTGGATGCGACGACGGAGTTCGAGAAAACGATTGGCGTGAGCTACATCATCTGTCCGGGACCGGGCCGCAAGAATGGCGCAAAGGGACCGTTGACTCTCGACGATTGGAAGTACAACGCCGAGGAGTTCAACAAGACGGGTGAGATACTGAAGAAGGCGGGAATTTCGTTCGGCTACCACAACCACTGGCTGGAGTTTCAACCGGTTGAAGGCAAGGTGCCCTACGAAGAACTGCTCAGTCTGTGCGAGCCAGATAAGACGACCTTCGAAATGGATTGCGGGTGGGTCAAGGTGGCAGGACACGATCCAGTCGCTCTGATGCAGAAATACCCGCAGCGCTTCTCGATGTTTCACGTGAAGGATTTCCATCTTCCTCCGGGCATTTCGGTCGCCAAGCACGACGAGGCGAAGGTGACGGAACTGGGCCGGGGCTCGATCGACTATCGCCCCGTCTTCGCCCAGGCATCGAAGAACCAGGAGATTACCCATGCCTTCGTAGAGCAGGAGGCTTTCGACATTCCGTGGCAAGAGTCGCTGAACGTGGACGCGACGTATCTGAAAAACTTAACCATCTAGGCGGAACAAACGCCCTGAGGATACATGGCTACAACAACTGAAGTAAGAGTGACTCCTGCCCAGAGAATCGCATGGGACTATACCTTTGCGTTCTGGGCTCTGCGCCTATGGCTCGGTGTTCGCGCGCTGTTCGTAGGTATTCAAAAGTATGCGGTGTATAAAGCGGTGGCACAACCGCTCATCGATCCTTCTACAGGTCAGCCGGATGCCAGCGGCGTCATGGTCAACGTGAACGTGAAGTCGTATGCTCTGGCGAACTATGCGGGCGTACCGACGGCGCTGCGAGACAAGTTCGCGCACGATCCGATGTTTCCGAAGTTCGCATTGACGCTCTTCGACAAGATGCTGGGGCCCCTGTTCATTCTGACAGGGATCATGCTCATCATCGGTCTTGGAACGCGGCTGTCCCTGCTGGTTCAGGGGCTGCTGTTCATTGCGTTGACGGTCGGCCTTGTGCTGATCGATGAGAACGCCGGCGTGGCGTATCTCGGTATCCATATCGCCCTGGTCGCAGCCGCCTTTGTGCTCGCCCAGCACAACAGGTTTGTGGTTCTTAGAAAATGGTAGACAAGTTGAATCGCCGGGAGTTTATCAGCACGACAGCGGTGGCTGGCGCCGCCATGCTGTTGGAGGCCTGTAAGTCGGATTCGAACGAGCAGAAGGCCGCGGTCAAGAAATCATCTCTAAACACCATCAACGTTGCTCTCATTGGCTACGGCGAAGAAGGCAAGGTTCTGCTCGAATCGCTGCTCAACATCGAGGGCGTGAAGCTCGTTGCGCTGTGCGATATCTGGGACTATCACCGCGGCGAAGGACAGCGTTACCTGCAAAAGCTCGGAAACGACGTTCGTTCTTACGAGAACTACGAGGACCTGCTCGCAAAAGAGAAGGATTTGCAGGCTGTCCTGATCGCGACACCGGACTTTTGGCACGCGCCGATGACGAACACCTGCCTCAAGGCGGGCCTGCACGTCTACTGCGAAAAGATGATGAGCAACACCATCGAAGGTGCGCGCTCCATGGTGAAGACCATGCGCGACACCGGGAAGCTGTTGCAGATCGGTCATCAGCGCCGCAGCAATCCGCGGTATCTGTTCACAATGAACAGGCTGCTGCACGAGGCGAACTTCTGCGGAAAACTGACCGCCATTCAGGGGCAATGGAATCGCGCCGTCAAGGAAGACTTCGGCTGGCCGAAGAAGTACGAGATGCCGCAGAGCATGCTCGCCAAATACGGCTTCAAGGACATGCACCAGTTCCGAAACTGGCGGTGGTTCAAGGGGCTGGGCGGCGGTCCGCTGTCGGATCTGGGAGCGCACCAGATCGATATTTTCAACTGGTGGATGGGTAGGACGCCAAAGTCCGTCATGGCTAGCGGCGGTCTTGATTACTACAAGAACCATGACTGGTACGACAACGCCATGGTGATCTACGAGTTTCCGACAGCAGACAAGGCCATAGCGCGCGCCTTCTACCAGGTGCAGACCACCACGAGCGCCGGCGGCGGATATTACGAGCAGTTCATGGGCGATGACGGAACAATCAGGATGTCGGAAGATCCCGCTATCTGTGCCATCTATCGCGAAGCGCGCGCCACTGCTGTGTCGTGGGACGACCTGACGCAGAAGGGCTATGTAAAGGCCAAGCCACTCGCGGCCGACACGGCTAAAGTCGACGTGCGCGAAACGGCGGCACTAGCCGAATACGAAATTCCCGTGTTCTTCAACAAGCCTCCGCATCAGCCGCACCTTGAGAATTTCTTCAACGCCATCCGTGGCACGGCAAAGCTGAACTGCCCGGCCGATGAAGCCTTCTCAAGTGAGTACGTGATCCACAAGGCTAATGAAGCAGTGGCCGCCGAGAAGAAAATCAACATCTCAGACGAAGAAGTGAGAGCCTGAATCTATGAAAATATCTGTTTCCAGCATTTCCCCGATTATCGCCGCACTCCTTTTTGCAACTGCCGCCGTGGCACAGGACAAGGTTCCGCTGAAGACGCAGCTGCCCAAGCCTCTGTTTGTCGGTACGCCAGTGCCGCTGAATGTGCCGAATCTCGAGCCGCCTCTGAAGGGCAAGCGTGCGGACTTCATGGTTCCCGCAGGTACCGTCAACCTCGCGAAGGGTAAGAAGGTTACGGCCAGCGATGAGAACCCGGTGACAGGAACGCTCGATCTGGTCACCGACGGGGACAAAGCCGGCGATGAGGGATCGTGGGTTGAGCTTGGGCCGGGCAAGCAGTGGGTCCAGATCGATCTGGCGAAGAGCGCGAACATCTACGCTGTGCTGGTATGGCACTTCCACTCGCAGGCGCGCGTGTATCGCGACGTCGTGGCGCAGGTCTCTGACGATCCCAACTTCAAGTCGGGCGTGACGACCATTTTCAACAACGATTTCAAGAATGAGGTTGGAGCCGGCGCCGGTCACGATCAGAACTACGTTGAGACCTACCAGGGCAAGCTGATCGATGCCAAGGGCGCCAAGGGCCGCTATGTTCGCTTGTACAGCAACGGCAATACCAGCAACAAGCTGAACGACTACATTGAGGTTGAAGTGTGGGGCAAGCCTGCATGAACCCGGTGATTCCGGCGAAGCGCTGATGGAGATCGCGGTCCCTCGTTTGCGTTGGGTTCGCTGGTTCGCTTTCACTCTCGTCGCGCTTCTCGGACTGGCAGTTCGGCTACCGCAGCTTGGTGTGCGGCCCATGCACACGGACGAGGCTGTCAACGGGTATATCGTCGGGCAGTTGCTGTCGGGAGAAACATTCGCCTATGATTCGCGGGACCGCCACGGTCCCGCGCTGGCGGCCATCGCTTTGCCGCTGGCAAGGTTGCAGGGCGCAAAGACTTTTTCTGATCTGACAGAATCAGAGCTGCGAATTACATCAGTGATTGCCGGTACGGTCACGATCCTCATTTTCGGTGCAGCCGCAGAGATGTTCGGATTTTTGCCGTGCCTGATCGGGGCGGCACTGTTCGCCTTTGGTCCGCTGCCGGTCTACTACGACCGATACTTCATCCATGAATCGCTGTTCTGCGCGGCTATGTTCGGACTGATTGTGTCGGGCTGGCGAGCGATGAAGACGTGCTCCGCGTTATTCGCTGCGCTGGCGGGACTGTGCGCTGCTGTGATGCTGGCGGCGAAAGAGACAGCGGTTCTTCATTTCGCTGCGCTTACTGTTGCTGGAATTGGAGTCTGGTTTTGGAGCCGGCGCAACGACGACTCGCGCGTCCGACACCCGATCGACGGCAAAGGATTGTTAGCGGCCCTCACCGCATTCCTGGTGCTGCTTCTGGTTCTGTATACCTGGTTCGGCAGGGATTGGAGGGCGCTACCTGCGCTGCTGCACGCCGCGCCTCACCTGCTGGAGCGAGCCGGAGGGCAAGGCCACCAGAAGCCGTTCTGGTATTTTGCTCAGCTTCTGACGAGCGGGTGGTCGGGTGGAGCCCTGCTGACGCTTGCCTGCGCCGGGTTGCTGGTGAGCATCGGCAAGAGCGGTGTCCAGGCCTACCGGTTTCTCGCGATGTACGCTGTGGCAATTGCGCTGATCTACAGCGCGATCCCTTACAAGACGCCGTGGCTGGCTTTGAATTTTTGGCTCCCGGGCGCCCTGCTTGCGGGGCGCGCGATTGCGTCAGCTTGGAACGCAGCTGGAAAACGCATTTCGAAGACGGCAGCTGTTCCGGCTTTCGCAATACTGGCTGGATTGATTGCTGTGTTGCTTGCGCATGATACGAGGCAGCGCGTTTTCCTTCAGCCGGCCGATGAAAAGAATCCGTATGCGTATGCGCATACGACGGAAGACATCCTTGGGCTTGCTCCAGAAATTACAGAAATGGCGCGGCGAGATGGCATCGCGAAGCCGCGGATCGCGGTGATTGCTTCGGATCCATGGCCACTGCCGTGGTACTTGCGCCATTTTCCCGATGTAGGTTTCTGGCAGCCGGGACAGGTAGTGGGGAAGGCAGATTTCTATGTCACCTCAACCGATGCCGCTTTGCGCTATGGAGATCAGTTGCGCGATGATCGCGCAGACTTCTTCGGCGAAAGACCGGGGGTGTTGATCCTGCTGTGGCTGCCGATGCCGAAGTGAGTATCTATGGCTGAAATCCATTCATTCAACCACCGCGCGATGGCCACGCATTTTCAAGTGCGCATTACCAATGAGGACAAGGCCTATGCCGGGCAGGCTGCCGAGGCAGTCTTCGATCTGCTTGACCGGCTGGAAGCGCGGTTGAGCCGGTTTCGCGCGAGCAGCGATATTGCGCAGGCCGGTCAACTGACGCCGGGAGAGAAGATGCGACTGAGCGAACCTGCTTTTGCCTGCCTCACCATCGCCAGGCGCATGGAAGAGGCGACACACTCTGCGTTCTGTGCAACTCCGGCTGCACTGAAGACGCAGGCGACACTGCCTCAGTGGAACCTGATTCAAGCGGAACAGTCGATTGAGTGTCTGAGTGGGCGGCTCGACTTCGATCTTGGTGCGATCGGCAAGGGATTCGCACTCGACCGCATGGCTGAACTCGTCTCCGAGTGGGATTGCGCTTCGTTTCTGCTGGTCGCCGGCGGTAGCAGCATTCTGGCGGGGGATGCGCCGCCCGATTTGCCCGGATGGTCGTGCGGACTAGGTGACGACAATGCACGGCAGCGCATCTACCTGACTCACGCTTCACTGAGCGGATCGGGTCTGGCCGTAAAGGGTGAACACATTCTCGATCCGCGAACCGGTGCGCCCGCGTTACGCCAGAATCGCGCGTGGGTATTGGCAGACACCGCTGCGGAATCGGATGCGCTGTCCACCGCGTGCATGGTTCTGAGCGAGCCGGAACTGGAAGAGGTGCTCGCACGAGACCAGTCGTGGCTGGCTTTTCTGGATAGTGATGAAGGGGCGCGGCCGATTGGTGGCCGACCGCTGCCAATGCCGGCGCCGGCAACTGACTCGGACCATGGTGAGTCCTAGTAGAGCCGGCGCACAGCCTGATTGCGCCTGGATGCGCTACGATTTCGCCGCGCGTTCCAGAGCGGCGATGTCGAATTTGGTCATCTGCATCATGGCTTCCATGGCTTTGGGAGCGCGTACGAGTTCGAGAATATTGGCGGGGACGATCTGCCAGCTCAGGCCGAACTTGTCCTTGAGCCATCCGCAGGCGACTTCACTGCCGCCGTCGGTGAGTTTCGCCCAGTATTTGTCGATCTCCTGTTGATTCTCACAGCGAACGACGAAAGAAATCGCATCCGTAAACTTGTGGTCAGGACCGCCATTGAGAGCTGTGAATCTGAGGCCGTCGAGTTCAAAGGAGACGGTGAGTACCTTGCCTGCAGGCCCGCTGGGAGTGTTGGCGCTGCTGCGCATCGTGCCCAGTTTGCGCGAGTTGGGGAAGACGGAGACGTAGAAGTCGGCGGCTTCTTCGGCATTCGAGTCGAACCAGAGGAAGGGGGAAATGCGGGGATAATCCTGAAATGAGCTCATGAGCAATCTCCAGAGCAAATTGTAGTAGTTGGAATTCTGGAACTCTGGATGGCGCCCGATTGGGCTGAGGATCGATGCTTGCCGCCCCTTGTTGAGGACGATTGCGCAGGCTGCGTGCTAACATCCACACATCCGGCTCACCCCACCGATTTGAGCCGTGGAGGTCGATATGAGTCCAACTACACGGCGTAGTTTTCTCAAGACAGGTCTGGCCGCAGGTGCCGTAGCGACGGTAGGCAGCCTTCCGCTGGCGGCGGCCAAGCGCTCGGCGACGGACACGGTGGTTCTTGGGCGCTCAAACCTGAACGTGACCCGACTGGCATTCGGAACGGGAACGGATGGCGGTGCGGTACAGGCCGGGCTGGGGCAAAAGGAATTTACGCGGCTGGTGCACTACGCATATGACCACGGGATTCGATTTTTCGAGACCGCCGAGGCTTATCAGACCCCAGCCATGCTAGGTGAAGCGCTGAAGGGCTTGCCCCGCGACAGCTACCAGCTGATGAGCAAGGTGACGACCTTCCATGAAGGAATCGATCCCCAGGCCAAGTTTGATGAGCTTCGGCAGACTTCGCAGACGGAGTACTTCGACATCATGCTGCTGCATTGGCAGCACACGGCTGACTGGCCGGAGACCACGAAGCGCTGGCAGGACGGCATCCTCACGGCACAGCAACGAAAGATCATCAAGACCCATGGCGCATCGGTACATGGCTTGCCTGCGCTGCGGCAGATGCCGGGTGTGAATTGGCTCGACGTAGGCCTGATCCGCATCAATCACAACGGCGCCCGCATGGATGGTCCGACCTATGAGGACACGAATCATCCTGCGAACGTGAGCGAAGTGGTCGATCACATTCACCAGTTGAAGAAGGAAGGGCTGGGCGTGATCGGAATGAAGCTGTGCGGCGGCGGGCAGTTCCAGAACAGTCACGACGATCGCGTCAAGGCGATGAGATTCGCATTCCAGAACGCGGGCGTCGACTGCGCGACGGTTGGCTTCAAGAGCACGCAGGAGATCGACGAAGCGATCAGCAATATGAATCTTGCGCTGGCCTAAGCTGCGCGGATTTTCAATCTCAATTGAAAAGCTGGCCGCGTGATGATTCGCACTCGGCCAGCTTTTTCATTTCAGCAGATATGATTGCAGCTGATCTCTATGGCTCGAACGACGGCGGCGCGTCTTCCGGTGCTGTACCCCAGTTCTTGTTGGGTTGCGAACTTAGCTCGAGGTCGATTGTTCCGCCGTGTTCGACGAAGCTCTCCGGAAGCCAAGTCTTACTTGATGGTTTCCCATTCACTTTCAGGCTCTGCACATAGGGTGCATCTGTCGCTGCGCCGTTTGCGTTGATGACGATGTCGCCGCCCGCGCGGTGAATGGAGATCTTCTTGAACAGCGGGCTGCCGAGGACGAGCTCGGCGCGGCCCGGAATTTCCGGATACATGCCGATGGCCGACCACACGTACCACGAGGACATTTCGCCGAGGTCATCGTTACCGGGCATGCCTTTGGGCGAGTTCGTCCAGATGGTGTTGAGAACTTTGCGGACGGCCTCCTGCGTCTTCCACGGCTGGCCAAGAAAGTCGAAGAGCCAGGGCGTTTCGATGGAAGGCTCGTTGTCGAGCTCCGCGCGAAGGCCGCCTGACTTGGTGACAGCGAGAGAGCCATCGGGATTGTAGAAGAAGGCGTTGAGTCGCTGGCTGGCTTTTTCCATGCCGCCAAGCATGGTGAAGAGGCCTTTTGCGTTGAAGGGGACCATCCAGAGATATTGCGCCGCGCTGCCTTCGACGAAACCGTCGTCGGATGCGGGATCGAACTTGGGCCAGGAGCCGTCGGCGTTTCGGTTCTGGATGTATCCGCCGTCTGGCGTTGCATGTGGATTGAAGATGTTCTTCCAGTACTGCGCCCGCTCAAGAAACTGCTTGCGTGTGGCGTCGTCGCCTTGACGCCGGGCAAGTTCAGAGATGGCGAAATCGGCGGTGACGTCTTCGAGCGTGTCGGCAGCCGGACCCCACGCGTTCGCGCCGACAGGGATGTAATGAAGCGAGAGCCACTTGTCCAGAGACGGGCGCTGACCTACGCACTCCACTTCGCAACCTTCTTTGCTGAGATCGTGCGCAGTGGGCACCGTTGCGGCTGTGAGCAGCGACTGGTAGGCAGACTTGACGTCAAAGTTCTTGCCACCGAACGCGAGGATGTCAGCGATGGCCGGTGCAGCGGGATCGCCGTTCATCACGTGCGTGATGCCGGCATTGTGCGTCCACCGATCCCATTCGCCGCCATTCTGATTGGCCTGGTTGAGAAGTGATTGTGCGAAGTCTCCGGCTACATCTGGAGCGAGGAGCGCAAGAAGCTGGAGCTGTGATCGGTAGACATCCCATCCGGAGAAGGTGCTGTATTGCGCTTTCTGTGGAGCGGCAACTCGATGAATTGTTCCATCCATACCGAGATAGCGGCCGTCGACGTCGCTGTACAGGTTCTCGCCCATCAAGGAGTGATAGAGCGCGGTGTAGAAGACGGTCTGCTCATCGCGAGTGCCGCCTTCGATCTGGATGCGGCTGAGGATCTGGTTCCACTCTGAATGCGCTTTGTCGCGAATGGACTGGAAGGATGTGCCTGCAGGATTTTCGGCCCGAAGATTGGCCTCGGCGTTCTGCTGGCTGACGTAGGAGATCCCCACACGCACTCCCACCGAAACTGATTTAGAGGTGTCGAGCACTACCCAACCTCCGGAGCCTTTGGTACGAGGCACAAAGCCCTTATCGCCGTAGGTTGTGCCGCCTCGTGCGTCGATGGCGCCGGAATGCACGGCCATGTCTTCCCAGGTCCCGGTGCTCACAAAGGGCGTGTCGAAATGGGCGACGAAGTAGAGCGTGTAGTAGCTTCGCCGGTCGGCAGTGCCGATGTATCCGCAGAAATTCCCGCTCGTTACAGAACCGAAGATCGTCTTCGTTTTGGCGTCGATGTGGATGTGTGCATCACTACTGCCGGGCTCAGAGTAGGCAGTGCGGATCAGCATGACAGCGGGTTTGCCCTGGGGATACGTGAACCGGCCCGATCCAGTACGGAGAGTTGCCGTCAGTTCCGCAGTTGCGCCGCTGTCGAGGGCAACTTTGTAGTAGCCGGCTTGCGCAGTCTCGTTGTCATGAGAGAAGGTGCTGCCGTATTTTTCTCCGTCGAGATCGTCAGCGGGGGAGGTGGTGATTTCACCGACGAACGGCATGAACGGGATATCGCCGCTGGCACCGGCACAGCCTGTCCCCATGAGATGCGTGAGCGAGAAGCCGTTGATGCGATTCGAAGAATACTCATAGCCTCCCGGTGCCGCGGGACGGCCACGATCATCGCGCATTGAGCCGGGAACCCCTTGAACCTGGCGGCGAGGATGATTGCGCGGTTCCTCCGGGCTCCATGCGAGCATGCCGAGTGGCAAGGTCGCTCCGGGATAGTCGTTTCCGCCATTGGTGGTGCCGATGAGGGGATTCACGAGCGCGGCTGGATCGTCGGAATGTTTTGGCGCGGCTGTCTGAGAGTATGCGATGGTTGCAGATAAAAGAATCGGAAAAAGAAGGATTCGAAAATTGGTCCAATCAGGATTGCGCAAAGTGGTCAGCTCCATCAGCGAGATCGTATGCGATCGAACGCGCACATGATGGAATTGTAGCGGCCAGGGCGCTGATCAGCGTGCCTACCGGGCCTTACGCAACAGTGCAGAAGCAGACCAGAGGATGGGTGCCTGTCCGTGATAGTCACCCGTTCTTCGTTTGCGCTCGAGGTAGTATTCAAGATCGTTTTTCTTGTTAGTGCCCTCGCAGACACTGGTGACATCGCTGTTCTGGTCGACATAGCCGGAGAGGGCGATCCATGCTTTGCGCGCGGCAGGGCCGTAGGTGCTCGCGTCGAGCCAACCGTTTTTGACGCCTGAGATCAGCGCAAAGGTGAACATACCGGAGCTGGAACTCTCGGGCCACGCCTCGTCCCGGTCGATGAGCTGACGCCACATGCCATCTTTGCCTTGATACTTCAGCAGCGCGGCCATCATTGCCTTGTAGCCCTTGAGAATGCGCGCGTGCTGAGGATGATCGGCTGGGAGGTCGCGCAGCATCTCCGTCATCCCTGCTGCGACCCATCCGTCGCCGCGTCCCCAGAAGAAGGGCACATCGGGAGCGTGATAGAAAAGCCCGTTCGGCTGCTGCAGGTTGTCGAGATAAGCTGCCATCTCAAGGGCGGCGCGATCGAGATATTTCTTGTCTCCCGTAGCGCGGTACGCCTCGAGCTGAAGGATCGTGAGCATATACATGTCGTCGATCCAGAAACGCGTTTCGGCGGAAAGGCCGTCGGGCTGCGGATTCTCCCACTGCCGATCCGCAAACTCCTTCCCATAGCTGAGGTACTTTGGATCTTTGGTGAGGATGTAGATCTCGAGCGGCACGGCCCCAAAAATCTCGTCGTCCACGTGTCGACGCTGGCCAATGAGATTGGTTTCGGAGCCGCCGGGCAGCAGCGGATCAAAACGCTTGATCAGCTTATCCTGCAAATCCTTGTCAGGCGCAAGTTGAGCGAACGTCAGCGCCCCGTACCAGGTACCGACTTCTCCGTAGAAGATCGAATGTCCCTGGTGTGGGCTCGTGAGGAAGTGCTCAGCGACTCGCTTGCCCACTTCCTGGGGGGAACTGCCGGCGGGCCAGTTGCTGAAGTAGTCGTTCTGCGCTCCAGCCGCCAGGGTATACACAGACAAGAACAGTATGGTTGCGAATATTCCGAGGACTGACTTCGTCTTAAGCATTTCTCTTCTCCGCGAAAGATCCAGGAGCAATGGTGATCAGATCTGCTTGCTTTCTGCGCTGCTGAGTACGACGTCGGCCGCGGCGCGGCTCCAGCCAACACGGAAGTCTTTCACGCCACGCAGTGCAAATGCGCCTTCCGGAGCACGCGGCGCGGTGATGGCAAAGAAGTCAGCGCGATCGACATCATTCAGATGGAATGCGGGGCGCGCGTCCGGCGTCCGATTTGCAACTTCAACGTGACTCATTTCAAGGTTGCGCATGTGGCGCAGGAGAAACCCGGATGCGGGTGTAATTCCGAACCGGCCGGGATCGGGATACTCGTGCTCCTGCTCCGGGGGAACAATCTTGGCCATGTCTGCTGTTCCGCCGCCTGAGGTTTCGATATAGATGTTTGAGAGCTTAACGTCTTCAATCATGCTCCCCGGAATGCCGGTAAGAATCGATCCCTGGCGCTGGGGTGCGTTGAAGCAGACCAGATTGCTGATCAAGACGCGCTTCATCGATCCCATTTTGGTGCTCTCTCTGGGGCCACGAAGGCGTGCACCGAGACGCATGAAGAGGGGACCGCTGTAAAGATCGCGCATGGTCGTGTTGGTGATGGTGAAGTCCTCGAGCAGCGCGCCATCTACGCTCTCGAGCGCGTATCCGAGACAACCTTCGAAGACACAATTGGAGATGGTGACGTTGATGAAGCCACCGTTGGATTCCGTCCCACACTTGATACGGCCCGTGCGGCCAACACGCTCGTCCTCACCGTATTTCTTGAAAGTGCCATCGAGGATCGAGCCGAGAACGTAGGAACCTGTCACCAGGCAGTTGGTGATGGTGAGATTGCGTGTAGGGCGTGCATAGCCGAGTGCGTAACTGGACTTCGGGCAGATGCCGTCATCCCATGGCGAATTGACGGTGCAGTTGGATACGCGCACGTTCTGGCAGCAATCAATGTCAATGCCGTCGCGATCAGTGTCGATCTTGAGATTGTCGATGGTGAGGTTGTCGACACCGGTGAGCAGCAGCCCGAAGTGTCCGCCCTTGAGAATGGAGAAGTCCCGCAGGATCACGTTGCGGCAATTCTTGAGTGCGATAGCCTTATTGGCCACTCCGGCCTGTTCTGCCACATAGATCGGATAATTCCCGCGCGGGGGCCGATCGGCTCCAAAGCTCAGGCCCTTCCCGTAAATCAGGCCCGGTCCCGTGATGCTGAAATCGTGAATACCTTCGCCCCAGATGAGCGAGTTGTGCCAATGATTGTGGCCGTAGTCCTGAAAATTCTCCCACGGGGCGTTCGGTTCAGCCAGATCGTACTTGCCTCCGTTGTAGCCGGTTTGCTGACCGGGCAAGGGAGAGTCAGCCGCTACAATCGTGCAGCCCTGCGCGAGATACAGATGGACGTGGCTTTTGAGGTGGATCGAGAAGCTCAGATAATTCCCGGCAGGGAAGACTACCAGGCCACCGCCTGCCGCTGCCGCAGCATCGATTGTGCGATTGATAGCATCCGTGTCGAGCGTTTTACCGTCACCGGTTGCGCCGTACTTACGGACGTCGAAGATGGCTTGCGCAGAAGCGGCGGGAACTCCATCGCCGCCTTGAGATGCGGCAAACGCAATCGAAGGAATCGCGGTGGCAGCCACTCCGAAGCCTCCGGTGCGTAACAGTTCGCGTCGCATGGAATCGATATTTTTCATTCGCTGATCATCCTTGGGAGAGCTGCTTAGAGATCTGAAGTTAATGTGCGACGTTACCGGCCATCAGTGCCCAGGAATACTGGAGCGATATGGCGGTTGAAGAGGTTCTCTGTCACGTTTCGCGCAATCACGGCTTCGTGACGTTCAAGCAAATCGAGATACCGTCTGCCCATCTTCGCCGCGACTTTGAAGCCGACATGAAGAAGTTGCCGGAAACTCGCGTTGTAAGCAGGCGAACTCTTGATGTGTCGCAGTGCGGAGGTGTATTGTTCTGAGTTCCATTGCTGCACCTCTGACGGAGAAGGCAGGCGAGCAGGTTCGATGTCGATGACGGTCGCGTAGGGTACGCACAACTCTTCGCGGTGGGCGAAGGCTTCGCTGTAGATCTCCTTTGCCAAGGCGAGTCCGTCGCCCCCGGCTTCAGCGAGGCCGATCAATTCTTCAAGCCAGGTGGTTCCGGCAGTCTTGAGGTGCACACCTGCATTGAACTGCTGGATGACCTTGTGCATCGGGCGGTAGAGCGAGAACTTGTCGCTTCCGGAGTGAACGCTGAGCTTGAGATTAGCCGGCAGGCCGAAATGCTTCACCGCGTAAGCAATGGCTGCTACATCCAAGGCGAATTCGTGCTCAAATTGGGCAACTTCGCCCTGATACTCGACACCCTTGTTGAATCGTCCGCTAAATTTCGGTGCGATGGTCTGAACAGGGACGCCCTCGTCTGCGATGGCCGCGAGAATGATGAGCAGTTCGAGTGGGGTCTGTGGGCTGTCGGTTTCGTCCATCGAGATTTCGGGGATGAAGTTCCCTTCGCCACGCGAATTGACAATGATGCGGTAGACCTCGCCGGCCTTTTTCACTGCGGCGAGATACTTGTGGGTTGTTTTGCGCAAAAGGTCCGGGGTAATGGTGAAGTGTTCGGAGAATGATTCGAGGGCGATAGGCTGAAGCAGTTCTGAATGGCGGTTGATAAAGACATCGATATCGGCGGGAGCAGCAGGTTGGCCAATGAAGTCAGCTACGTCGATCGTGTAGAAGTCGCAGGCGGCAACAAAGCGCGCAACAGTTTGTGAAGTGATGTGGTCGGCGTCGCAGAAGTAAGGTCGAGTCCAGCCGAGCGCCGTTACGGCGGCATCGGCAGCCTGGCGAACGCTCGACGGTTCCGAACCGATGATGGTGTGCTCGCGGTTCGACTTGTTCCATACCGGAACGACCTCTACGCCTTTGTCGAGCGCTTCCATGCAGGCTCGTAACTGCGCTTTAGCTTGATGTGCGAATCGATCGCCGACTCCGACTGAATACTTGGGTAGATTGAGAGCCTCGTTCTTCATTTTTGTCCCTCGAAAATGGCGGATGAACTCAACAGGAGAAGCTTAATCGACGGCGGAGGCTCGGGAGCGCAGAGCACATGGCGAAGGAGGGTCGGGCCCCTCGCAGCGTGCGGGGACGGCCGCTTTGCGGATGGTGGAAAAAACGTTGGGGCAAACAAAAGGCGAACGGGCTAGAATGCCTCATGGGCTTCCCCGATGAGCTCTCCTGGGCTCACCCCATCACTCAGGAATGGTTTGTCCGCCGATTTGGAACGGCTACGGAGCCGCAAGCTCTGGGCTGGCCGAGCATCCTTGCGGGCAAGCCGACACTGATCTCCGCACCCACCGGATCGGGGAAGACACTCGCGGCATTTCTTGTGTGCATCGACCGGCTCTTTCGCCGATCACTCGAGGGCACGCTGCGAGCAAACACGCAGGTGGTCTACGTTTCGCCGTTGAAGGCGCTCTCCAATGACATCCAGAAGAATCTGGAGGAACCGCTCAGGGAAATTCAGGAGCTGGCGCTGGAGCGCGGCTATCTGTCGATGGCGATCCGCACGGCAGTTCGCACCGGCGACACGCTGCAAAAGGAACGCGCGGCTATGTTGCGTAATCCTCCGCATATCCTGGTGACCACGCCGGAGTCGCTTTACATTCTCCTGACTTCAAAGCGAAGCCGCGAACATCTTGCCTGTGTCGAGACCGTGATCGTCGATGAAATCCATGCCGTTGCCGATGACAAACGCGGTGCTCATCTTGCGCTGTCGCTCGAGCGTCTCGATGCGCTGGTGTGCGGCGAGAACCGGCTTGCGCCAGGCGCATTTATAACGGGGCTCATGAGGCCGCCGCAACGGATTGGACTCTCGGCAACGCAGAATCCCATTGAGCTGGTCGCGGAGTTCCTTACAGGGAAGGCTCCGCAGCGCGAACCGGCGACCGTCGTGCAGGTTGGTCAGAAGCGGCAGATGGATGTGGCGATTGAGGTGCCAAGCGACGAGCTGACCTCGGTGACTTCTCAGGTCATGTGGGAAGAGATCTTTGACAAACTCGCGGCCTGCACTGAGACGCATCGATCCACGCTGGTATTTGTAAACACGCGGAAGTTGGTGGAGCGGGTGTCCTTCGCGCTTGCAGAGCGGCTGGGGACGGAAAACGTGGGAGCGCATCACGGTTCGTTGTCGCGCATTCTTCGGCTGGATGCCGAAAGGCGGTTGAAGCGCGGTGAGATCAAGATTCTTGTGGCGACTGCATCTCTCGAGCTCGGAATCGATATTGGAAGTGTGGACCTGGTGTGCCAGATTTCGACGACGCGATCCATTGCGGTCGCGTTACAGCGGATCGGCCGTGCAGGGCACTGGCGGGGAGCTATCCCCAAGGGAAAGTTGTTCGCCACAACGCGCGACGATCTGCTGGAGCAGGCGGCACTTGTGCGCAAATTGCGCAATGGGGAGCTGGACCGGCTTGAAGTTCCTCCGCAGCCGATCGATGTGCTGATGCAGCAGCTCGTGGCTGCGTGTGGAGCGGAGCCGTGGCATAAGAGCGTGTTGTATGAAGTCGTGCGCCGCGCTTATCCGTATCGGGATCTCACGTGGGAACAGTACGAAGAGATCGTCGGGATCCTGGGGAACGGGATTGAGTCGAGCCGCGGGCGATACGGAGCATACCTGCTGCAGGACGGCGTACACGGCGAGCTGCATCCCCGTCGCGGTGCCCGGATGATTGCCATCTCGAATGGCGGAGCGATTCCAGATACCGCGATGTTCAACGTGATTCTGCAGCCGGAGAACATCCAAATCGCGACGCTGGATGAGCATTTCGCGGTGGACTCAAGTCCGGGAGACGTGATCCTGCTGGGGAATAACAGTTGGCGCGTACAGCGAATTGAAGCGGCTGGACAGGTGCATGTGGAGGATGCGCATGGAGCGCCGCCGAGCGTGCCGTTCTGGACGGGAGAAGCCCCGCAGCGGACGGATGTTCTGTCAGACGGTGTGAGCGCGTTGAGAGAGGAGATCTCTGAGCGAACGCGAAATGTTTCGCCGGAGTACATTTCGCCCGTGCAGCCCGAGGTTGTATCTGCCTGCGCCTGGCTCATGGAAGAGTGCGGAGTCTGCCAGTGGGGTGCGCAGCAACTCGTTTCATACATCGTGGCGGGGCGCGCGGTGCTGGGAGCGGTGCCGACGACGAGGACGATCATTGCAGAGCGCTTTTTCGACGACGGTGGGGGAATGCAGCTGATTCTGCATGCTCCGTTTGGCGGCCGGATCAATAAGGCCTGGGGACTTGCATTGCGCAAGCGCTTCTGTCGCGGATTCAACTTCGAATTGCAGGCGGCGGCAACAGATAACGGGATCAACATCTCTCTTGCGGAGCAGCACAGCTTTCCGCTCTCGGACGTTTTTCAATTCCTTACAGAAGTAACGACGCGGGATTTGCTGGAACAGGCATCGCTGGCAGCGCCGGTGTTCAAAACGCGATGGCGCTGGGCTGCGGGACGAAGCCTTCAGCTGTTGCGAAACTCGAAAGGGAAGCGCATTGCTCCGCAGGTGCAGCGCACGCGGTCGGAGGATCTGCTGGCCAGCGTGTTTCCGCAGGCTGCAGCATGTTTTGAAAACATCGACGGCGACATCCAGATTCCCGATCACCCGCTGGTGCGGGAAGTGATGCAGGACGTTCTGCAGGAGGCGATGGATCTGCAGGGATTGCTGGGCGTGCTGCGCGGAATCCAGGATGGCAGCATTGAATGTCTCGCAGTGGATACACCGGTACCATCGCAGTTTGCGCACGAGCTGATTAACGCGAATCCATATGCATTTCTCGATGAAGCCGGACTTGAGGAGCGCAGAGCCCGCGCCGTGTCCCTTGGCCGCGAGATCCCTGCGAGTGTTCTGGAGCACCCGGGAAGACTGGACAGCGCTGCGATCGCAACGGTCCGTGCTCAATGCTGGCCGGATATCCGCGATCACCATGAGCTGCATGACTTGTTGATGAGCGTTGTATTGATGCCGGCGTCAATGATCGACGAGACGCGATGCCAGCATTGGCCTGTGCTCTTCGAACGCCTGGTCTCTGGCGGACGAGGGCAGATCGTCCGGCACAATCAGGCTGAACATTGGATCGCGAGCGAGCGCGTGCCTTTTGCCGATGCTCTGTGGAATGGGACAAGCACTGATGGAGAGTTGCGTGACGAAGCGCTGCGCAAGTGCATCCAAGGGTGGATTCAGATTATGGGTCCGGTGACCGCCACCCGCTTTGCAGGACTCTTCTCGCTTGATCCGGTGCAGGTGTACCAGGGGTTTCTCTCGCTCGAAACCAAGGGTCTGCTAATGCGAGGAGTCTTCGAAAACGCGTCCACCAGCGAGGAGTTCGACGTGGAGTGGTGCGAGCGCCGCATTCTGCAGCGTATTCACAAGCTTACGATTATGAGCCGGCGTCGTCAGGTTGAGCCCGTGTCTCCCTCAGCGTTCATGCAGTGGCTGCTTGGCTGGCAGCATGTTGCGCCTCAGAGTCAAGTTTCGGGCGAAGACGGATTGCTTGAGGCGATCTCAAAGCTGGAGGGCTTCGAGGCGCCGGCAGTGGAGTGGGAGAGATCAATCCTGCCTTCGCGGGTTGCAAACTACGATCCGCGCTGGCTCGATCAGCTCTGTCTTTCCGGCGTGGTTGGTTGGGGACGCGTCTCGCCGCATCCTGCGTTTCATGAAGGAAACGGCAATGGCCCGCAGCGCGTGATTCCCAGCAATGCTGCTCCCATCACGTTCTATATGCGCGACTCGGCGGCATGGCTCGACTATGCAATGAGCGAGCAGGCTGTGGATGAAGCGAAGCTCAGGCAAGCCTTGACGTCGAATGCGCTGCGAGTGTGGGAGATGCAGAAGAGCAGAGGCGCGTGTTTTGCCGAGGAGATCGAACGCAGTCTCGGGCTGGCAGCGATTGAGGTAGAGCATGCTTTGTGGGAACTTGCCGCGGCTGGGCTCGCTGCCGCGGACGGATTCGATCAATTGCGATCCATGATCGATCCGGAACGGCGACGCGCTGCGAGCACGAGTTTTCGCAAGGTGCGCAGTGCGGCGGGCCGGTGGTCGCTGTTGCGCGATGATGCTCCGCAGGCGGAAGACGCAATTGAACAGGCGCGCTTCAGGGATGGCGCCATCGAATCGGCTGCGCATGTACTGCTGAACCGCTATGGTGTGGTGTTTCGTGACCTGCTGGTGTTTGAGTCGAATGTTCCGCGATGGGGACAGTTGTTGCGGATGTTCCGCCGCCTCGAGGATCGAGGACTGGTGCGCGGGGGCCGGTTTGTCGCCGGATTCGGCGGAGAACAATTCGCACTCCCTGAAGTCGTTGAGAGCCTGAATGCAGCGAAGCACAGGGATTTCAAGGCGGACCTGACGATCGCGGGCGCTGATCCCCTGAACCTGGTCGGAATACTGGTTCCAGGCGAGCGCGTTCCCGCAGCGCCAGGGCGACGGTTCGTTCTTACGAAAGAGATGTTTGAGCGTTCTGGCGGCGCCGGGCCGCCGCAGCCGAAGCGAGTTGAGCGCGTGGAACCACGGAGCGCGGTTCCTATCCGCCCAGTCCGCGTCAACGATGTTGAAAGACCGATGCTGTTTGAAATGCCTTCCAATGCTTGAGAGCGCAAAGGGTTGAACGCTCATGGAGCGCTGGGCAGCAGCTTGCGAGTGCTTTCCGCATTGCGCGAAGAAACGATCTGAAGAGATTCAGCACATCGTGGCTGGCGGATGTTGTGGAGAAGCCGCTTCCAATGGACCAGACCAGAGTGAATCTGCTGCTCCTTGTCGGCGAAGTTGACCTCGCCGGCCCAAACCTTACCGTAGAAGTCTTCGAATGAGGGCGGGTTGGGGATTTCGCCAACTGGTTTGCCTCCTGACCCAAGCATGAGGAAGACCGCGGAGGAAAGCATATGCAGCGCCTGCCGCATGAGGAAGAATCGTGCGCGCTCGTATTCGTCGGGTGAGTGGTTGAAGTAGGTCTCGAGGAGCGTGTATTCATCTGACTCCGTGCTGACAAGGTAGTTCGCGACCACGGAGAGATCGAAGTACCGATCGTTGAGAAATGCTGCCTGCCAGTCGACGAGCCAGATGCTGCGGCCGTCGTAGAGGATGTTGTCGGGCTTCAGATCCATGTGGGAGGAGACCATATCCGTATCGAGACGCGGGTAGGTTTCGCAGATCCGACTGTAATGTTCGAAGGCTTCGTCGACCTCCTGCCTTGGCATGAGAGCCGCGTCGCGGAAGCGCCAGATAAACCCTTTGTGGGCAGTCACGAAGTTGAACTCCCTGGGAAATGGCGGCAGACTGTGGAGCGCGCGGAGTGTGCGCGGAAGAAGCTGCGACGCCTCGGAGAGCGGGAGCGGCGAGGCTTCGACGAAGTCGGTGATGGAGACTCCGTCGTCGGTGCTGGCGTAATGCACGTGCGGCGTCAGACCGGCATCTGAGGCGGCGATCATACAGGCGTAAATGCGATGCGGATCCATTTGCTCGCTGATGCGGGTCATAATGCGAAGCAGATACGGACTGCCCTTGACGGCGATGCGGAAGACGAGGTCGGAGCTGAGGCCTCGCGTCATTCTGGAAATCTCATCGATGGTGGTTGTGCCGAACGCTTCCTGCAAGCCGCGAGAGACAGCGGCGCTCTTGTCCTGAGGGATCATAGGCCTCCGGTTTCAATGTTCCTGGATTGAGCTTCGATTGGCGAGACTACCGGAATGCGCAGAAAAATACAGGCTGTTTTGTTTGGCAGAGAATTGCTATTCTAATAATGGCAAGGGGCGGCAGAGACGTTCCGAGCCTCCAAGAAATATCTCAGGCCGCCTGGATGGGCGGTTTCTTCATTGGTGAGCTCCCACCCAAGCAGAGCTTGGATGGGGCACCCGGTTTGTGAGTGGTCCTAGCGAGCGTTCCGGCTGTTCTGACGGATGGTCTTGATTTCCGCGGTTGGGATGTGGAGGAACTCGAGGAATTCCTGGTGTTCTTCGGGTGCGGAGCGTTCAAACTCAGCATGCCAGCGGTCCATCTGATCCTCGGTGAATCCACAGGACTTCATAATCGAAACCCATTTTTCCTTGGTGATCATGTCTGCCTTTCGCAGCGCCTTCGTCCCCAGCAGACGAACAATGGCCTGCTGATGAGCGCGGAGCTGATTGATCTCGGCATCGAGTTCGACCAGACGCCGTTTAAGCACCTCAGACGCATCGCCGCCGCGGAGGGAACGCGTCTTGAGGATAGTGCGGATGTCATCAAGAGTGAGCCCGGCTTTGCGGTAAGCGCGGATGGCGCTCAGGCGCTCGGCATCGGACTCGCGATAACACCGGTAGTTCCCGCTGCTGCGCAGCGGCGGGGGCATCAAACCGATCGATTCGTAGTACAGCAAGGCGGTACGGCTCACACCGCATTGCCGGGCGAGTTTGGTTACGGTCAACATCGTCCATCTCCACTGTGAACCCTACAGTTATAGACGGGTCAAGCGGTCGAGGAAAATATTTTCGGCGGAAAAGAGAGGCGCTATCGAACGCGAACTGGAACAGGCTTCGCACGAACATGGCCCATCACCATGAGGCCGTGGACTTCAGGGAGTTCAGCGACCTCCTGAATGCGATTCCATGCGGACAGATACTCTGCCAGAACCTCGTAGGTTCCGGGTGTCCGGGTGATTTCCTTGATGGTCGTGTGCCAGTTCCGGCTCTCTCCGGGCTTGAGGAATACGTAGTGCTTCAGCTCTTCTGACGGAATGAAATTGCCAAAGAGCCAACTTCCTCCACAGCTCTTGTTTGAGTCGGAGGCTCGCTTGCCTTCTGGCGTAAAGATATCGGCGCTGAATCCCGACCGGCAGGTCTCATCGAAGTCGCCGAAGCGATTGGGCAGCCATGCACCTTTAGCACGGGCCGTGAGAGTCACGGTGACGCCAAGATCCTGGCCCGGTCGCAAGACTTTGTGATCGACAGATGCTGTGACGGTGACAAGGTCGGTTCCACGATTCGGCATCTGCGCTGCCGCGACCAACGAAACGCAGCCAATCATGGCGAGCAAGAGAAGTTTGCTCGTGTCGCGGAAGTTCGGACTCTTCATTTCTGTTTCTTGAGCGCTGAAGCGGGAAACGTAACCGTGCCGATGCGGCCGGTATTTTCATCGATTACGACGATGCGAAGTGCGCCCGTGTCCGGCAGCGTCTTGATCTGCTGATCGACATCGATGCCGTCTTTCAAGACTTTCTCATAGGTGGACGGCTTGAGGCGCATCCCCAGCGTCTCGCCATCGATCTTGGCGTGGAAGAGGGCGTCGTCGCGCTGGACGAGGAAGATGTCGAGACGGTCCATCCAGAGCCCAGCCTGCTGGGCAAGAGCGAGGTCTGTGGCTGCCACTTTGAGCTTGATGGTAGTGGGATCGGAGTTGACCGAGGGAGTGGCGGTGAGGGCGATCTCGCTGAAGTCCGCAGGTCTCCAGACGGCATTCTGGAAGCGCTCTTTCAGAGTCGCTGGTTCTTTCTCGTAGAGGTAGCCGGTGCGGTAACGAAGCGTGATGTCACGACGCGAAGTGAGCTTCACGGTGAGGTGGTGGTACGCGCCGTCCGCGGGTGTGTCGGGAGTGAAGCTGAGCGTGTAGGCTGCGCGGCCATCGTTGACGATGGAGTCAAGTTCAGCGGCGATGTCGCTGGCGCGGCGAAGGGCACGGCCCCCGGTGGCCTGCGCGAGTTCGCGGAAGGTGCCCTGGATGGGGTGCGTATCCTGCTGCAACTGCGCGGTGAGGCGGCCGGGATTCATGTCGCGCTGCGCTTGCTTCATTGCCTGCAGGTCTTCTCGATTCGCTGTACCGCCCGGCGTCATTGACGAGTTCGAGGGTGAAAGCTCCTGTGCAGCAGTTGCGGTCGGGTTTACCTGCACATTGGCGTGCTGCAGATCCGCTCCGACTACGCCACCTTCAAGCTGTGAGCTATCGAGCGGATAGATGCTGACCTGAGCTTCATTGAGAGCTTCTCTGGCTCTGAGCGAGAGGGGGTCGAGATACTTGTCGCCTTTCTCATCTTGCGGAGCCTTTTCGCTGAAGTCCGCGAGCACGTTGTCACTCGCTACCCAGATCAGGCTTTTGTGCCCCTTGAATGCGGCAACGTGCCGCGCAACCCAGATGAGGTACTGCAGTGCATTCTGCTCCGGCGTGTCGCCAAGCGAGCGTCTCTGTATGTCCGGTGCAGCGGTGATATCAGCGGACCCGGTGGGCGTCTTTCCATTCATTGCCAACATGTCGTAACTGCTGTGGACGTAATCCATCTGCTGGCGGTTGCGCATTTCTTCCTGCTGCGATTGGGCAAGGTCCTGCGCGCTGGGCATCCAGTTGCGAAGTGTGATGGCGACCTGATCGTGGTCGGTCGTTGGCTCTTTGAGAACCTCGAATCCATACTTCTTCAGAACATAGAGAGCGACGGGTTCGTCAGCGGGAACAGTTTTGAGGAAGCGCAGCATCTCGCTCCGAGCGTGTGTGAGATCAGCGAAACTTACGTGGCTGGAGTCGATGAGGAACACCGTGGTGTTGGTGCTGACTCGCTGTGGTGAGGCGGACGGCTTTGATGGCGTTTCGACAGGCCGGTTCGTGAATACCTGTTCGCCGGACGCGGGCTTCGCGCTCGGGGAGCCTGCAGCAGACTGAGACGCGGCTTCCGCAGCGGCCTGCGTCAGGGAGTTCACCGCCTGCTTGCGTCCGTTGTCATAGATCTCGAAGTCAGTGGGCTTGAGGTCGGTGATGGGGCGACCTTTTTTATCGAAAGCAACTACCGTGACTTCGACAAGACGGGTCGTGGTGCGAAGGCGGTATCCGGTGTCGGCGTTGGCTGCGGTAGAGCTCGATGAAATATCGGGGAGAGCGGTTGCGGCAGCGGTTGTGATTTCGGAGTTTACCGGCTCTTCGGGTTTGGCGACGGGAGGAGCGGGTGCGGCTTCTGCGGAACCTGGTACGGGTGCGGGCTTGGACTCCGGAGTGGCGGACGTAGCGATGGCTGGAGCTTCTGGCTTCGAGACGGATGAAGACGCTGTCGCCGGCGCATTTTCGGTCGAAGCAGCGGGCAGCGGTGGTTCGGTCGCACTTGCGATTGCCGGTGGAGCGGCCTGCGCCTGCTGAACCAGATCCGCTTCCTCAGGCGAGAGGATCCGCACGTCAGAGCGGAACATGTGGTAGTTGGTGAACGCGACATCGTTGAGCGAAGTCTTCAGAGGCTGGAGCGCGTTGGCGATGGCGTACTTGTAGACCGGATCAACCTGCACCATTTCAGCGGTCGTGGTGGAGAGACTGCGGATAGGACAAATGTAGTCTTTGCCGCCAATTTGGATGGGCCCGTAATCAACCAGGATTGCGGCCTTCGTAACGGGATCCGATCCTTTTAGTTCGGCTTCAAGGACAATTCGCAAGATAACCCCGGTGGCTGGATCGACCGTCATGAAGCCGTGATATGGAACAATTCGCTGAAACGGGTGGCCATTGGCTACGTTTGAACCGGCCTGTGTCACATAGCAGCAGTAGTTCACCTCGTAGTGCGACTTTTGCTGCGGAACAGCGAAATCGAAGACGGCGACAGGACCGGAAGTGCCTTGTTCCCAGTGGCTCCACACGAGTTTGCTGGAAGCAGCATCCACAAGGACCGTTCCGAGGATCGGTCCGAATACTCCCCAGGTTGTGAGCCCTCCTGCTGCCGGTCTCTGCTTTCCAGCACGGGCCTTCGTATCTATTACTTCGCGGCCTCGCTGGTAGAAGACGGCTGCCTCTGAGCGCGAGACGAAATGCAATGGCAGGTATGGCTCCTGATGGAGGAGGGGATGATCTTCAAAGTGATCCGTAACCCTTGTCGCGAAGAAGTTTGGCAGTTGGGGAATCGCGTGCTCGACATACTTTGCAACCAGGCCCATGATGCGGCGCTGCTCGGGTATCGCGGGATTCGGATTGGGCGGGATCTCCGACGCCGGCGGCTGGAGGAACTGAGATTGGTCGAAGACAGCGCGCAAGGCATGCTGGGACTGCTCACCCGGCAAAAGCTGGGCAAGAGCCGGTAAGCGCTGTGCGCTGAGACGTTCAGTAAGTTGCAGGTCAGAGAGGCGTTGTGCGGCTTCATAATCGGAGACGTTCTTCAACTGCCTGACCGTTGTTTCGAGCTGCGCGAGCGAGATGCGCTTTTCGGCTTGTACTGCGGAGCAAAGAACAAAGGCGAGAAGGACAAGCCCGGTACTGAACAGCAATGAACGTTTCATCAACGACTCCGCGTGCGAGTGTTCAACCAGCGTGATGAAAAGGTGAAGCTCAACGTGTTTGTTTTCAGGTGTTGCGGTTCTTCATTTGTCTGACGGAAACAGCATGAGCGTTGTTTCTTTTTTATGCAAACGCGCGGAGGGCAGTAGGATCGCAGCCCGATCGAAGACGAACCGGTTGCGGGCCATCGAGAGCGGAGAGACAGGGACAATCGCGAACAAGGCAAGGCCGCTGCCGCCCGCGGGCGAGATGCCGGGGGTGCAGCGGCCGGTTAAGAGAGAAGTTATTCCTGTGCGGAGGCCTGGCCGGCTTCACCCGGATTGACGAGATCGCGAAGTTCTTTGGATGGCTTGAAATAGGGAACGCGTTTGGCAGGGACCTCCACGCGCTCTCCCGTTTTGGGATTACGGCCAATGCGGGGATTGCGCTGGCGGATGCGGAATGAGCCGAAGCCGCGGATTTCAATCTTGTCACCGCTTTGCAGTGCCGAGATGACAGAATCGAAAACTGTCTCAACAATCACCTCGCCGTCGCGACGGGTGAGGTCGCCTAACCGTGTAACCTTTTCCACCAGATCTGCCTTGGTCATGTCCTCTGGCCTCCGCACAACAGGATAAACGCATTCGGTACATGGAGTTAAGAAAAAACCTAATCTTCTGGGACGGGTAACTAGGAGGATTACCGCGGGAATGCTCCAGACGAGGGCAACCCCGACTCCATTTAGGAAGGACCGCCGCGTTATATGATGTCCTGAGTCTTACCCAGCGATACGGACATCATGTGGGAGGGGCGGGTCCGTGCAGTATCCCAAATACAGCATTGTCATACCGGCATATAACGAGAGTGCGCGCATTCCTGCGACGCTCGAGTCTGTTGTCGCCTGTATCAGAGAGAAGGGCTGGCCGGCTGAAGTTGTTGTTGTAAACGACGGGTCAACGGACTCTACCGCACGGTTGATAAAGGACTTCGCGGCCCGCGCCCCTGAAGTCCGGCTGCTCGAGAATCCCGGAAACCGGGGCAAGGGGTACAGCGTACGGGCGGGAATCCTGCAGGCTCAGGGTGAGATCGTCATGTTCACTGACTCCGACCTTTCAGCCCCAATCGAGGAAGCCGAGCGGCTGTTCGCGGCTATCGCGAACGGGGCCGATATCGCCATCGGATCACGCTGGTTGGAGAGCGGAAGGCAGACGCACCGGCAACCACTATATCGACAATTCTTTGGACGCTGCTTCAACATGGTTTGCCGGATGGTCATGAACCTCCCCTTCGCGGACACGCAGTGCGGATTCAAAGCGTTTACGCGGAGCGCGGCCCAGACCGTCTTTCAACTGCAAACGATCGAGCGCTGGGGATTCGATCCCGAGATCCTGTTCATCGCATTGAAGCGCGGTTTCCGCATCGTTGAAGTCCCGGTCAGCTGGGCTCACGATGAACGCTCCCGCATGAGCTATCTGAAAGATGGAATGCAGATGCTGAAAGAACTGATGATCGTCCGCTGGAACGCTCTCACGGGGCGCTACAGCAAAAGCATCGAGGCGATCCTGCGAACGGGCGAGAGCCGCTAGTCAACATCAGAACATTGTCGGACCCCACCCCAAAGACTAAACGCGCGTTCAGGGTGGGGATCCAGATCAAGTCAGCGCCCCTCAGGCAGAGCGCTTCCGCCTGGTCTGATCATCAACAACCAGTTCTTCGTGACGCACTTCTCCGGTGAGATCGCGAACCTCTTCCACCGGCTTCTTCGAAACATTCACCTCTTCGCGCACGACCGTCGATTTGTCCAGCGAGGCACGTTCTTCGCTGAGGGGGATGCGGATCTCCTCCTCGCCAATGTTGCCGGATACCGGTTCCGCACTCGAAGCGGGCCTGTGTTCGACGACAAGCTCCTCGCGCTGGACCGGGACTTGGATGTTCTGATTCTTTGTAATGACTTCTTTACGAAGGCGAACCTCTCCGCGATTCACGCGGTCTTTGTGGACCCGCAAAACCTCACCCAGCAGCTGAACGTTGCTTGGCCGCTCGGTCACATTGCTCGTCTCTGCTGTACCACTTGTACGCAATGACTCGTCGCTGGTTGACGGTATCCGCCTGTCGGAGCGATCTCTTCCGTCGTACTGATAAGCGCCCGCTTCCTGAGAGTAGTCGTATGCGCCTGCGTTCTCGCCGAAGTCGGCATTGTAGCGAGTGAGAATGCTCTCGGCCTCGGCCTTGCGATCACCCGCCTGGACCGTGACTACCGCACCATGCGTGCTGCGGCTGAAACGATGTGAGAAGTAGCGTGCACGTTCACTGGGAATGTTCATCGCGGTGAAGGATCCGTGCAGGTCCGAGGTGTCGTCGTAGCCCTCGTCATACCGCTCGGACGGAGGGACCACTTCCTGCTGAGCTGGATCGCGCCGCAGCCGCTCGTCGGCGTAAGGTTCCGCTTCTTCGCCGCTGAACCACGATTTGATCTTGTCCCAGGTGGATGGATTTTTCTCATCGGTAGTCTCTAGAACAGTCGTGTTGCCAACGGTGCTGGAGCTTCCTGTGTACGATCCGCGATGAGCGATGCCGAGGTGAGCTGATCTGAAGCCCGCTTCCTGAAGCGCATCGACGGCTTTGCGGGCATCGCTGGATTCGTCGAAGTATGCGGCGATGGTATCGGTATAAACATCTGTCTGAGCCATAAGGGTCTCCGTGGGGTTTGGAAAATAGACGTAGTTTCTTGCGGGCGCTGCATCCTGCGGCGTCCTGAATACTTTTGTTTGTCTCGAGTTTTAGTTCGTGCTGCAGTCTTAGGATGCAGGCCGACTAAGAGGGTTTTCCGTCCGGCGAAAGTGGCCTGTGAAAAGAAAGAACGAACTTACCTGTGCTCTGCCTGACGTTTGTACAGCAGCAACTCTGCTCTGAATGTGAGTGATGGAGCGCTCTCACGCAGTGGCCGCAGTAGCAATGGATTCGAGGCCGCGTGCTCCGATTTCAAATTCACGAATCTTGTACTTCTGGATCTTTCCAGACAGAGTAGCTGGAAATGATTCGACGAAGCGGACGTGCTCGGGAACTTTGTAATACGCGATCTGGCCTTTGCACCACTCCCGTATCTCTGCTTCCGTTGCTTCGACACCAGGTCGTAGCCGGATCCACGCGACCACGATCTCGCCGAGACGCTCGTTAGGAATTCCGACTACCTGAACCTCGCCTACTTTGGAATTTGTATAGAGGAACTCTTCCACTTCGCGAGGGTAGATATTTTCGCCGCCACGAATAATAACGTCTCGAGAACGGCCAGTGATGTGAAGGCAGCCATCAGGGCGCATAACACCCAGATCGCCTGTATGTAACCAGCCATCTGGCTTCACAATCTGCGCAGTTCCTTCGGGGTCGCCATCGTAGCCCTTCATCACGGCGTAACCCCGGACGCAGATTTCGCCTTGCATGCCGATGGGGAGACGCGCGCCGTCGGTGGGCGAGATGACCTGGATTTCGGTTTGAGGCATCGCGCGGCCTACCGTGTTGACGCGGATGTCCAGCGAGTCGCCGGCATCGCTCATCGTGACCACGGGCGAAGTTTCGGTCTGGCCATAGGCGATGACCAACTCCTTAATGTGCATCTCGTTGAGCACGCGCTTCATCAGTTCGACGGGGCAGGGTGCTCCGCTCATCATTCCGGTGCGAAGGCTGGTGAAGTCGAAGGAGGAGAACTCGGGAAGGGCAAACTCCGCCACGTACATCGCGGGTACGCCATAGACAGAAGTGGCGCGTTCGTCGTGAATCGCCTGCAGAGTGGCTCGCGCGTCGAAGGTCCAGTTAGGCAGGATGAGCGCTGCGCCCGAGTTAAGAACGCTCATGGTTCCGATGACGCAGCCATAACAGTGGAAGAGCGGAACCGGAACAACCACTTTGTCCTGCTCGGTATAGTGAAATCCGCGAGCAAGGAATTGGCCATTGTTAACCACGTTGTGGTGCGTGAGCATCACGCCTTTCGGCAATCCCGTGGTGCCGCTGGTGTACTGGATATTGGCGACATCGTCTGAAGCGACATGATCGGGCAGACGGCCTTCAGCATTGAGAAGAGCTGGCCACTCCGGCGAGTCGAAGAAGATGGTGTGCTGAAGGTCGAGCTTGAGGCCGTGGCAGGCCCGGTCAAGGACCTCGCCGTAATCGGCGCGCTTGTCTTTGTGCCAGAGGAAGAGGGCCTTCATCCGCGACCGCGTAAGGGTGTATTGCAGCTCGTGGGAGCGGTAAGCGGGATTGACGTTTACGAGCGCCGCTCCGGCGCGCGCACATCCCATGTGCAACATGACCCACTCAAGGCAGTTGGTGGACCACAGTCCGACGCGGTCTCCCCGGCGAATCCCAAGCGACCACAGGCCGCGTGCGACGCGATCGGCCGCTTCGCTAAGTTCAGCCCAGGTCATCCGCTTCGATTGATGGCGCGAGGCGACGGCCAGACGATCCGGGAACCGAGATGCGGTGCGGTCCAGGAGCGATCCGATCGTTACCTCGAGAAGGGGAACGTTCTCGCCACGAGAGTAGCTGAGAGCTTCAACATCTTCGTATACACGCATGGGACGAACTCAGGCTGAGTGTATCCAGAACTTCTGGCAATAAAGTGTGATCTGTTTCACACGATGCCGCTCTGGCTCAGCGTGAACGGAGGGGCAGGGAAGAGTATACTGCCCACACTCCATGAAGCGTCACGTACTGATTTTCGGCCTGGTCGGCGGCCTGCTCATTGCCACACTTCAATATACGGAGTACCGCTTCGTCGTCATCGAGCACTCGGTGGAGCTCTATAGTGCGCTGGTTGCCATTCTCTTTGCGGCGTTCGGCATCTGGCTCGGACTCCGGATCACGGGGAGGCGGGAAATCGTCCGCGAGACGGTCGTGGTGAAGGAGGTACTCGTCCCGGCCGGGATTCCGAGCGAACCTTTTTCTCCTGATGCCGTCCAGCAGCATTCCCTGGGTATTACGGCACGGGAGCTTGAGGTGCTTACCCTGGTCGCGGGCGGGCACAGCAACCGCGAGATCGCGGAGCAACTTTTTGTCTCCGAGAACACAGTCAAGACGCATTGTGCCAGGGTTTTCGATAAGCTCGGCGCTGCTCGGCGTACCCACGCCGTGAAACGAGCCAAGGAATTGGGTTTGTTGCCGTGAGGCGTCATCCATAAGCACGATTTCCGGTCCGGTCCAGCAAAATCACTCGAAAGAATGACGACATCGGGGCTACATAAACCTCATCGTGACTTCATCCTCGCGGTTATCAGGAGCTCACATGAAGAAAACAGTACTCACTTTTGGCCTTATCTCCGGCGTCATGATCTCCGTCCTGATGGGCGGTTCGCTGGTGCTCGCCGACAGAATTGGTTCCGGGCACAGCATGGCGATCGGCTACACCATCATGGTGGCCTCGTTTCTGCTGGTCTACTTTGGGGTCCGCAGCTACCGGGACAATCAGCTGGCTGGGCAGATATCTTTTGGCCGCGCCTTCGCGTGCGGCCTCCTTATCAGCCTCATCACGACCGTTTGTTACGTGGCGATGTGGGAGATCCTTTACTTTGGCTTCATGCCCCACTTCATGGACAGCTACTTTGCCGCACAGGTGCATAAGGTGCAGGCTGGAGGGCTGGATGCTGCCACGACCGCGGCAAAGGTGGCCGCGATACGTCGCTCGCAGGAGCTCTATCAGAATCCCCTGGTCAACATGGCGTACACGTTCATAGAGCCATTGCCCGTCGGGCTCATCATCACCCTGATCTCCGCTGCGATCCTGCGGCGGAAAACCACGTCAGGCGCAGACGTGGTGACGGCTGCGTAGGCCGCGGCAGGTCACCGAACAGGCGTCTCCCACTGCCGGGTCTCGGCGGAGCGGAAGATGGCTTCAATGACGGCCATGTTGGCGATCGCCTCTTCAAGCGGAACGGGGACCTCGGTGTCATCGAGCACGGCGCGGGCAAAAGCATCCCCTTGCATCGTGTACTGATCGGCAATTGGGAAAGCCTCTGTCTTGAGGCCGCCCCCGAAGAGATCGCCGGTTTCATCGATGAAGACGCGGGTTGCGCGGTCCCTTGGCGCGTTGAAGGGGATTTCAATCTCGATACGGCCCTTGGTTCCAAAGAACTGAACGCGCTGATAGGGAACGAGTTGGGTGCTGCAGGTAAAGATCGCCTGACCGCCATCGAAGTCGAGCAGTGCTGAAGTAAGGCGATCAGTCTTGAAATTCGGATCGCGGTCGACGAGTCCAATCACGCGTTTTGGTTCCTGACCGAAGCCATAGCGAGCGGCCTGAATGCAATAGCAGCCGATGTCGAGGAGCGCACCACCGCCGTACTCAACCTGGTTGCGGATATTGTTCGGGTCGTCGTTGTAGTAGCTGAAGAATCCGGCGATGGAGCGGAGCTGGCCAATGCGGCCTGAACGAAGGAGTTCGCCGACATGAAGCCACTGGGTGAAACTGCGGATCATGAATGCTTCGCCGATCTTGACCCCGGTCCGTTTGCGGACCTCGAGCAGCTTCTTTGCCTCGGCCACTGTGAGGCTGATGGGCTTTTCGCAAAGGACATGCTTGCCAGCTTCGGCGGCTCTCGCTGTCCAGGGAACGTGAAACTGGTTGGGTAGCGGATTGTAGATGGCGTCGACGTCGGGATCCGCGAGCAGCTCTTCATAGGAACCATAGGCTTTGGGGATATTGAGAGCGGCCGCGGCCTCTTTTGCTTTGGCGAGGTCGCGCGAGGCGATCGCGGTCACGGTGGTGAATCGGCCCTGCTGCATGGCAGGCAGCACTTTCTTGAGGCCGATATTGGCGGTACTCAGGATTCCCCAGCGAAGCTTCTCTGACATGGAAAGAATTCTAGCCCGATTCGATCGCTGTGTCCGGTTCGAAGATGCTGGATTCCCGTTCGCCTTTCTATCCACCCGAAGGAGAACATGTACGCGGCGGCCTGTTCGCCAGAGAACTAAAATCAGGGTTTCGCACGATGATGCTGCGTGCAAACTTCCCTATGTTGACATCACTCCTCCGTTCCTTTGCGAATCCCATCTCTGCGGCTCTGGTGGTCCTTGGACTTACAGGACATACGGCAATGCCGGGTCAACCTGTGCCGGCGAGCGAAAAGAAGCACGGCATGCGCGGCATGGATATGAGCTGCATGGCCGATATGAATGGCGTGGACATGAGTGGCATGGGCCCGAGCATGGCGGCCATGGAATGCCACATGTACGTGACCGCGCTGCGGCCGCTCCAGCCCGGCGATGAGGAGAAGGCCAAGGCTGTGGTCGAGGCCGTGAGAGCGGCAATCGAGAAATACAGGGACTACAAGAAGGCGATTGCGGCCGGATACGTGCAGGCAAATCCCGAGGTGAAACAAGCGCAATACCACTTCAACAACGAGGCGTATGCACGCGAGGCAGACAGCCGCTTCGATCCGGCCAAGCCGACGTCGCTGCTCTACGTCTCAACGCCGACGCAGCAATTCAAGCTGGAAGGCGTGATGTTTACCGCTCGACCGAATGCGACCGAAGACGAGTTAAACCAGCGCATTCCGCTCAGCGTGGCCCACTGGCACAAGCACATCAACTTCTGCGCCGCCCCGGCAGACAGGACGAAGGAATATCACGGCGCACATCCGAAATTCGGCATGTTCGGGTCGATCCACACCAAAGCGGCGTGCGAAGCGGAGCATGGAACGTTTATTCCAACGATGTTCACCTGGATGATCCACGTGTTCCCCTACGAGACCGATCCGAAAGAGGTCTTTTCGATGAACGATGATGTGGCGCACGTGCAGTGAACGCGCAGATCAGAAATTCGAGATTGGGATCGGGGTCGGGCTCACGGCGTTGAGACTCTTTCTTCCGTAACTCGGTTGTTGAACCAGATCGCCGCATGCCCGGAAGAGGAGCATAGCCTGCGTGCTACTTCAGGATCGGACCCAGCGATCCTGGATTGTCGCCCATCCTCGGGTCCACGCGGAAATCCCAAACTGACTGGCTGATGTCTGATGGCGAAAGGATCTCCACCAGGGCGTATTCTCCGACTTTCAGCGGTCCCTCCGGGGTCAGCTTGAGCCAGTGCTTGCCCGGAACCACATCCACCTTCGTCGGGATCACGTCCTCGCTCTGCGTCACGTTTCCCGTCGGGCTCACGTGAATTCCGCCGATGATCCGCATCTCGCGGCGCTCGTCTACCTTCACAATCGCAAACCCCGACTGCGGCGAATGAGCTCCATGCGCCCGATGCGCTACCTCCTGGGCATTGTGGGTGTTCACCGTCATCGCATGCGAGACCACCTGCTCCACATCGTCCCGGCCTTCCATCGAAATGTAGATTGCGGGATCATTTACGTGCAGGTGCGCCTTCGCATGCGCCCCAGCCAGTTCAATGGAAGCCTTCTCCCCGGCGAGCGGATTCAGTGTCGCCAGACCCTTTCGGCTCTTCTGGTTCAAGTTCAAGTCCGATGGTTTTAGCTCCACCAGTTCGGGAGTGCCCTGGTAGATATCCAGCACAAACACGCCGTCCTGATCCGGCAGTTCGAGGCCGTTGGCAACCTGCGGCATGCGCGCTTTCTCATCATCCCGTTCAGCGGCCTCTTCTTTATCCAGCTCAGCCGCCTCCTTCATCGCATCTGAAGAACCGGATGTGTCGTACGGACCAGTGTGGCGATCTTCCCACTTTTTCGTCGCATCCCAATCGACCAGCGAGTAGGGCAGCTCCTCCCATTCACCGCTGCGCTCCATGGACATGTACCGCACCCGGTCACCCACGACCTCATACTTGCGGACAACCTGGTAGCTCCCGTCTTTCAAGATCAGCCGGTGGTTATGCGCCAGCCCCGGAGCATCTGGCGTAATCACCTTTTTGTGCTCCGGCAACGGTTCCTGTCCCGGCACCGCTCCCGCTCCCGCCAGTACCATCCCCAGCGCTAAAACCCACATGCGTCCCATACGTCCGAAATCCCTCTTCGCCCAACAGTTTAGACGTTCGCCGTCCCGCCCCGTTTGCGCCGATTACCTCGGCTACAAGCCGCCCTGTGACATCTCTGGCCTTCGCGCATCCAACTATGTGTATCCTTGTTCTAGGGCCTACTTGCAGGAAGCTTTAAGTTGACCGGACATCAAAAATGGATGCGCAATAACCGCCGCGTGAGGCCAAGTGCCTACGTGGTGGTGCTGGTGTGTCTGGCGCTCCTGGCCCTGCTCACGTTTATCCAGGTAGCGCATGTCCACTCCGTCAATACGGACGCGGATCACTGCCCCATTTGCGTAGTGCTGCACACCGCCGCTCCAGTCGCGGTGGCGGCGGCTCTCATCATCCTTATCGAAATGCAGGCGTTTGTGCCGCTTGTGGAAGTGCGGCCCATCCGCGCTCAATGGCAACGCCAACTCTTTATTCGCCCCCCGCCCGGACGTTGATCCGCGTTGCTCGTTTCCAGGTTCGGCCGCAGTAGATCGTTCCTACCCGTCAGGGTCACTCGACAATCTGGCCTGAACCCATCAATCGAGCGATGCCTCGTTGCACTGGAAAAGCTCTGCCCCATTTGCCGAGCTTAAGCATTCTCAGTCAACCCTGGAGGCTTACTTCATGCCATCTTTTTCCGGCAGACTCATTCGCATTCTCCCCTTCGCGGGCTTCTTGTTAGTGACCGTGGGCGCACCGGCCGCGCAGAACGGGAATTCCGCTACCGTCCGCGGCACAGTCACCGATCCATCGAGCGCCGTTATCCCCGGGGCTACCGTTACCATCTCGAACGCAGTCAGCGGGCTCAAGCGTACCGTTCAATCTGATCCGGCCGGCCAGTTCGAAGTCGCTAACCTGCCTTTCAACCCCTATAACGTCACGGTATCGGCTCCCGGATTCGGCACCCTCAAGCAGAACATCACAGTCAATTCCGCCGTCGGACTGAGCCTCAATCTCGTCCTTCACGTGGAAGCCGCCGCCTCCACCATTACCGTCGAAGCGAACAGCAGCGATGCCGTGGAAACCGATCCCACCTTCCACACTGACGTCGATCGCGACATGTTCGCAAAGGTGCCGCTGGAGAGCGCGACCTCTTCGCTCAGTTCGCTGGTTACTGCCACCACCCCCGGAGTCTCCGCTGACTCGAACGGCCAAGCCCATGGGCTCGGCGACCACGCCTCCAACTCCTTCTCCGTTGACGGCCAGGCGATCACCGATCAGCAAAGCAAGACCTTCTCCAACCAGCTTCCTTCCAATTCGATCCAGTCCCTTGAAGTCATCGCCGGCGCGCCGCCGGCCGAGTACGGCGATAAGACAAGCCTGGTCATCGTCGCAACCACGCGCTCTGGCCAGGGAATCACGAAGCCAACCGGAAGCTTCTACACCTCGTATGGTGCCTTTGGAACAGGTACGGCAGGCTTTGACCTTTCCTACGGCGGCAAGAAGTGGGGCAACTTCTTCGAGCTTGACGGCCTCAACACCGGCCGCTTCCTCGATCCGCCAGAATTTTCTGTCATCCACGACAAGGGCAACGAAGAGAATGTCTTCGATCGGATCGACTACAGCTTCACCCCGGCAGATTCCATCCATCTGAATCTCAACTACAGCCGCTCCTGGTTCCAGAATCCCAATGCCTACGACAACGTGAACGTGCAGAACGTTCTCGCAGGCGGTACAACAGCCAATCCGCTCTTCGGTACGGTTGGCGATACCGATCAGCGCTCCAAAATCGGTACGTACAACATCGCTCCCACCTACACGCGCATCATCAACAACAATTCCGTCTTCAATTTCGGCGCCTTCGTCCGCCACGACGACTACAACTACTATCCAAGCAGCAACCCGCTGGCAGACCTGGGTCCGCCGAATCTGCAGACCTCATCGATCGCGCAAAACCGTACCCTCACCAACGCAGGACTGCACACCGACGTCTCGTACGCACATGGGGTGCACACGCTGAAAGCCGGCCTCCAGTTCTCTCACACCTTCTTACGCGAGAACGATAGTCTCGGCATCATCGAAGCGACCTACAATGCACCCTGCGTGACGATTGACGGCGCTCCGTTACCGGGTTACTCCGATCCGTCGCAATGCGTATCCGGCGGAGCTGTGGCTAACCCGGGCTATTTGCCCGTGCTCGCTGCCTACGACTTCACGCGCGGCGGGAACTACTACGGATATCGCGGGCGCGCCGACATCAAGGAAACCGCTCTCTATATCGAAGACCAGATCAAAGCCGGCCAGTGGCAGTGGAACCTCGGCCTGCGCGGAGACATCTACAACGGACTCACCAGCGCCACGCAGGTCGAGCCCCGCCTCGGCGGAGCATACACGGTTAAGCGGACGGGCACTGTGCTGCGCGTGTCCTATGCGCGTACGCTCGAGACTCCGTTCAACGAGAACCTCGTGCTCTCCAGCGAGGGCTGCGCCAACGATGTTCTCGCTCCGCTACTTTCCTGCACTGCCGGTGTATCCACCGCTGAAGTCCCGGGCTTCCGCAACGAGTTTCATGCCGGACTCGAGCAGGCCGTCGGCAAGCACCTCATCTTCAGCGGCGAGTACATCTGGAAATACACCCACAACGCATTTGACTTCAGCGTCCTCGGCAACACGCCGATTACTTTCCCCATCGACTGGCATAACTCGAAGATCCCTGGTTACGCTCTGCACGTGAACGTGCCCAGCTTCCACAACCTCACCGCCTACTCCGTTATGTCTTCGGTCTCTGCGCGAGTCTATCCGCCGCAGGTCGCTGGAGCCGGCGCCACCGTTGGCCACACCGGCTTCCCCTTCCGTCTCGATCACGATGAGCGCTTCAACCAGACCACTCACGTGCAATACACCTGGGCTCGTGGCAAGGTGCTCAATGGCATGTGGGGAGGTTTCAACTGGCGCTACGACTCCGGCCAGGTCGCCGGTCAAGCCCCCTGCTACAACCCGCTCTCCAATGACCCCAACAGCGCTTGCGACGCGACTTCGCTCACCATCGGCGGACAGCCATACGTGAATCTTGCGTCGCTTTCGGCTGACGAGCAATTTCAGGCCGGCCTGATGTGCAACGGCCAGAGGGCCACGCCCGGCAATCCGCTCCCCGCTGTTTGCCCCGCTGGTCAGTTCAGCTCATCATTGCTCCGCATCCCCAAACCGGGCACCGGCAACAACGACCTGAACCCGCCGCGCATAGCGCCTCGCAATCTGTTCGACGTTTCGCTGGGCAAGAGCAACATCTTCAATGGCGACCGCTACAAAGTCGATCTTGATCTGACTGCCGTCAACGTAGCCAACGAGTACGCGCTCTATAACTTCCTTTCAACATTCAGCGGTACGCACTACGTAACTCCGCGAGCTGTCACCGGCAAGGTCACATTCAATTTCTAAAGAGGGTGTGAAGGGGTCTGGTCTTCGCGGCAAGACGTGAAGTATTTCGGACCCCTTTTTCTCGGCAGAACTCCGAACACGACATGGAATAAAACTCGCTTTCTCCGGTTACTTGTTTCGGGCGTGTCTTCATTCGACACGTCTCGGGCTGCTGAGCCAGCAAGTCTTAGCGGTCACATACTTTTCCGGAGAAAATAATGGCTTCAATTTGCGCCACTCGCATTCTCAAAAATGCAAAACAGATTCGTGCTATCGCACCAGAGATATTCGCGGCCAAAGAACCAAACCAGGGGTTCAACAGCGTTGTGCCCATCGACATCCTGGGGCGTTTCGAAAGTATGTCTTCGGACGAGCTGAAAGATCTGCCCGAACTGCAGGCTGTTAAGCTCAAACTCCAGCAGCAATCGGCCGCGAAGGGAATTTCCCCTGACGGGCTCATCTTCAGCGACCCGAGTTTCAAGGGGACCGCCTATCTAGTCAAACTAACCTTCCGCAAAGCAGGCACAACTGTTGTTGTCAGCGATGCGGATATGACAACGATTCTTCAGTATTTGCAGATGGCAGCACCAGCCATCGCCATGTATGCATCGCAGTACGGTTCGAATCGACTGGCCGTGTCCAGCCGAATCCTCACGATGGCTGTCGATGTGCCCTCGGGCAAGTATGACAACGATGCGCTGCAGGACTGGGTCCGCCAGCTATTCAAGGCCAACCTCGATCTCAAACCAGCCGAAAGCTGCTTCATCTTCATCAATCCCCCAGGCATCATCAACTCGGACGGAGCGCTTGCGAACGGGATTCTTGGCTACCATGATGATGCCGCCGTCATCAATTTCGGGCCGATACCCCAGTCCGGAGATTCACCCTACTGTTTTGTCAACCTGAGAGGAACTGTTCTATCCGTTGCAGACCGCAGCGATTCTTTTGCTTTGGCGCTCAGTCATGAAGTCGCCGAGATGATCGCAGACCCGGGTGTGTCGCACACAAACCCTGAAATCTGCGATGGCTGCGCTGGAAACTGTAACAACGACTGGCGCTCTTACTTCTCCACGACAAATGGATTCACTTACCTCCGCTCCGTCAAAGGAGGTCCACCGTTATCGCTGGTTTACGACTTCTTCACCGCAGCTGTTGCTCAAGCGGCCCACGTTCAAAACTGCCCCGTCAGTGTCACCGGGTGCAGCTACGCTCCAAGTGCAAAAGCCGACATCGGAGAGATCCTCTTCTATGAGCAGCCGACCGGTTATGGAACCCTCTGGTCAGAAAACAAAAACGGCGAGATCGCACTCCAGACAGTGAACGCATGGCGGCAAACTTGGTCGCAGATTATTCCAGGGCGCTTCAGTTCCTCGAACAACGGCAGAAAAGACGTACTCTTCTATTCCGCTCAAGAGGGAAGAGGAGAGTTCTACCAATCAGGAATCCTGGGAGATATTCATCAGCTCGCGGTGACAAACGGGTGGAGAAATGACTGGGGAATCATTGTTCCCGGCAATTTCACAGGTTCCGGTTTCTCCGATCTGCTGTTTTATGAACCTGCCACCGGCTTTGCCGAGTTCGATCGTAGCGATGGAAAGGGGAATCTGACTCGCATTTCGAGCTTCAACAACTTCCGAACGAGTTGGACCATGATCCTCTCTGGGAACTTTTCCAATAGCCCGCTCGATGATCTGCTCTTCTATGATCGCGCCGCTGGAGTGGTCGAATTCTATAAGGCCGACGGCAAGGGCGGAATCTCACTGCTGCGGAACATCGGGGGCCTGCGAACGAGTTGGTCAATCATTCTGGCCGGCAACTTCTCAAACAGTGCATCTGATGATCTGCTCTTTTACGATGCCGCAAGCGGTGTCGGTGAGTTCTACTCCGTCGATGCAACACAGGGGCTGAAGTTGATGAAGAGCTACAGCAACTTCAGGCAGAGCTGGACCTTCATCCTTAAGGGCAGATTCTCTGAAAGCCCCTTCGACTCCCTCCTCTTCTACGATCGATCAAACGGCGTCGGAGAGTTCTACCAGAACGACGGAAAGGGAGGCATCTCACTCGTCAAGAGCCACACTGACTGGCGAAAGACCTGGTCTGTCATTCAGAGCCTGTAATTCGCTGCTCGGGTCGGTGCCATCGTATCCGCTGTGGTGGCACCGGCGTGACATCGTCATGGCGCTTCTGCTCGAAAGATCGCAATTCTCTTCGCTCGCCCATCACGATCGCTGACCCGTCTCGTCGTGAATCGCTTTAGCGCGCTCTCTTCTGAACATGACAGCGTTTTCATTTTTGCCTTCCGCCACGAGATGAAACGCGACTGCGTGGTTGCCCAATTGACGAGTAATTTTCCTCGCGCGGCAAATTCGCGCTATATGCAACGATCCGCGCTTTGCATTGCATCAGACTGAGCAGGTGTACATATATGCAGCTATTCAAATTAAAAGTCGTATGCATTCTTAGTGGAAGCAACGCCAACGGGTCCGCGCGCTCTGAAGTCATTCGCGATGGTTGGGGCACACCGCATAACCAGCCGCAACTCGTCGCCATGGAAGGCAACCGCAACCGCTTCGATAACGATCTGCCACCCCAGGCGGCGTAGAGCTACAGCAGACTCGATCCGGCCTAACCGCGTTTTGCCCGGCAAAATCGATGTTTACCTCGGCAGGGAATCTCAGGATTCCCTGCAACTGTTTTAGGGAGATATCGTGGTCGATCAGGAGCCCGCATACCTCTGAGGTAATCACCTCCTCCAACCATCGTTTCGCCGGGTGGGTACCCCGGACAGACCTCAAAACCCATTCTTTTCTTACGTCGCCCTCATCCCTGCGATAGAGTCACTCGTATCCCGGAGAATCCCCACCCGGGAGGAACGAGAAAGTGATGACCGAAACCAGAATCCTTCGCAAGCTGTTTGCCTACAGTGCCTTTCTTTTTGCAATGGTCTTCGTGTTCATGCTCCCCATCGTGATTCGCGTTCCTTTTCCGCACGCGACCTCGCGAACCCATTTCGATCTTCTTGGCATGATCCTTATCCTGATGCGCGAAACCATTCTTTTCATGCCGCCTGTTCTCGCCGTTGTCAACGGGATCGCTTGGTGGTCCGTGCGCAACGCCCACTCATCGGCGCACCGCTGGGCGATGATCTCCAGTGCGCTGTTTCTGGTCTTCAGCCTTCCTTTCTTCGTGGCTGACATCGTCATCGTTGAGTACTCCATGACTGGCACCGCGGCTATCATTGGCATACTCCTCTCCTCTCTCGTCTTCTCGGGGCTCGGTATCTCCGGTCTCGCCTTCTTCAGCCACAACCGGGCGCTTATCGCCGCTCCGGCCGTGGCTCACCGCGCATAACGGGTGTCAATAAGTCGGATAGTCGTTCCGCGTCGAACATGCTGATTCCACGCGCAGAAATGCAATGCAGTGATTTGCATTTAGTTGTGCTCCGCCATTGCATACTGGAGCACAGTGCCTTGCCTCGATTCTGGCGATCCGTGGTGATGGGGAGATAAAGAATCTGCTGCTTCTGAACTTTGGGAGTCCAGAAGTAGCGTGAAAGCCTAGAGCCGACCACGCAAGCAAAGCTCGGATCGCCTAAACCTAATTGCTGCAATAATTTACGGACTTTTCTTTTTAGAATCAGCGGCTTGCAACCGCGATGAGCTGTAAAGCTCTGAAAACAATGAAAACGGTATGGGGGGGGAGGGGTCCTTCTTCGCAAGGCCAGCATCTCTTCCGTTAGTCTCAGAAGATCGCAACGAGACCTCAGAAAAGCAAAGACCCTTCGGCCGGGCCGAAGGGTCTTTTGCACTCAAGGCGATTTGTCTAAACCGTAACGGTTCGCACAGGCTTATGCCCCACAAACCCGTAGTAGGCGATAAACAGATAGCAGATCAGCGGGATAAAGAACGAGTGTTGGATGCCCAGCTTATCTGCCGCAGCTCCGAGCAGCAGTGGAACGATTGCGCCACCCACAACTGCCGTCATGATCAGTCCCGATCCTTTGCTCGTCATTGGGCCAAGACCGGCGATGCCAAGCGCAAAGATGTTCGGGAACATGATGGAGTTGAAGAATCCGCAGAGCACCATGCTCCAGATCGCCACCTGGCCGCTGGTCATCATCGAGACAATAATCATCAGGGAAGCGAGACTTCCAAAGATGCCGAGCAACTTGCCGGATTTGATCTTGGTCAGCATCCACGAGCCAAGCAGACGCCCGACCAGTGCGCCACCCCAGTAGAGTGAAACCAGAAACGATGCCGTCTTGGCGCTGTCGATGCCTTGTGTCTTGAAGTAGTTCACCGCAATCGACGCCAGACCGACCTCCACACCCACATAAAGGAAGATTCCGATTGCTCCCAGCACCGTATGACGATATCCCCAGATGCTGCGGCTGAGAACTGGATCCCCCTCTTTGGCAGGGCGGAACTCCTGTGTCTGAGAGATGTGCGGCAAATGCATGAACATTACGGCGAAGCCGAGAATGAGAAGGCCGCCCGCAATGGCAATGTATGGTCCGCGAACCGTGTTCGCAACAGCAGCCTTGGTCGCATTCTCGCCGAGGTCGGTCAAGATATAGGCTCCGGCAACGAGAGGAGCGATGGTACCGCCGAGCGAATTCAGCGCTTGTGCCAGCGTCAGGCGAACGGGCGCACTGTGCTCTGGCCCGAGAATCGCGACGTACGGATTCGCGGCTGTCTGCAATGCTGTTACGCCAGCGCCGACGATGAACACTGCGGTGAGGAACAGGGGAAAGCTCACCATCTTTGCCGCGGGAACAAACAGGATGCAGCCCACAACCTGGATAAAGAGAGAAACAATCATCGTGCGTTTGTAGCCGATGGTCTCAATCAGCTTTGAAGTCGGGGAGGAGAACACGAAATAGGCGAGGAAGAAGGCCGACTCCGCGAGCATTGCCCACGCGTATGGAAGGGTGAAGATATTCCGCAGATGCGGTACCAGCGCCATGTTCAGGTTTGTAATAAACCCGAAGATGAAGAACAGTACTGCAACTGTAATGAATGGCCCGGTGTAGTTCGGCGTTGTTGAAGCCGTTGCCGGCGTCGATCGAGTTGCCATACGTAGTTTGCTCCCTTGCTTCCTCAGAAAAGTGCACCCGGTTAGGGTGGTAATAATTGCGCCTTTTGCCGCTGGCGCTTGATTGGAACCAGCTTGTTTTCGCTGGAATGCTGGCAACTCCCGGTTCTCCGGCAAATTGCTGCACACAACACTACTAAGGTGTCCATATCACGTGCAACACCTGATGTGCAGTGACAAAGGACGCTCCCAGCCAGACTGCAGCCCGCGTCAGAACCGCTGCGAGGCTAAGATCCGGCAACTCCTCCCGACCCTTCCCGCATCAAACTTCGCATGCTGCGCACTGCTCGCGCCGCAGTGGATCAACCGCCGCAGGTCGCCCTCCCCGGACCCCCAGACCTGTTGTGACTTCCTCCATCCGAACTCTCTGGCTACGCGTACTTTCATAGAATGCAACGTACGACGGGCCCCGGGTTGAGGTCATTCATGCTGCAGGGTCAGCGGGTTCTCGTCGTGGACGATGAGCCCACCATCGCCGACACGCTAGCTCGCATTTTGCAATCGAAAGGCTACGAAGCTATCCCAGTGCATTCCGGTGAAGAAGCCGTCGCACTGGCGTCCACCTTTCTTCCTGACATCGCCATTCTCGACGTGATGCTTGGCGGGTTGAACGGCATGGATGCTGCCTCTCTGATCCTGCAGCATCGTCCGTCCTGCCATATCGTTCTGTTTTCCGGCCACCCTGAGACGGCCAAGCTCGTCGAGAGCGGCGCAACCCCATTCGAAATCCTGGCCAAGCCAGTCAGCCCGGATCGCTTGCTCGAACATCTCGCCAGCTTCGAAGCTCCGCCTCCTTCTCCGGCAGACTAGCTGCGTCTCACGCCCAAACGCGTCAGCACACCGCCCCCGATGAAACCCATAGAAACAGCCCAAGTAGATAAAGAGCTCAAGGACTCGAGGTTCTACAAGCGGTACAGGCGTCAGACCCTTCGTAAAAACGTTTTCCAGCATACGTTTTCTGTTGGCGGGTGATTACTCTCTGCCCGTTTCGACCCACTCAAGCGCGTATCCGTTTACAGGGCGCGATGCCTTATTCTCAAGAAAGAGTAAGGAGTCACCGTGGCAACCAGCACTTTGAGCAGCGCCAAATTAAAGAAAGTCCTTGCTGCCCTCGAGGCCAACTGGCAGGCCGAAATGGAGGGCTATCACACGTATAACGCCCTCGCCGATCGTGATACGGAACCCGTTCGAGCCCAGGTTCTGCGCCATCTTGCTTCAGCAGAGTGGGAACATGCCGCTCTCTGGAAGGGTCGAATCATCGAACTCGGTGGTTCAGAACCAACTTACAGAGGCTCTCCGGGAGGCGATGCTGACTCTCTCGCCAATCGCGCAGGCGGAGTTCGCATGGCGCTTCGCCGCCTGGAAATCGAGGAGAGCCGCCACATTGCCAATTACGGCCGGCAGCTAAAGGAACTGGGCGACGAAGGTTCCATTGCCATCCTGGACCACGTCATCGAGGATGAAAAGGATCATCACCGCGAGCTCGGCTCACTTCTGCGCGGCCATTACCAGGCTCCAGCCGGTGCGCCAAAAGTTGACCCGAAGGCCGTTCTCGAGGAGCTGCTGGCAAAGCGTAATCAGGGCCGTAAACAGCCAGGCGCATGGATCGGTGACGCGATCTACGGCGTGAATGATGGTCTCGGCGCAATCTTCGGCATCGTCTCCGGTGTCTCTGGCGCGACAGCAGGCGACAGCAAGTATGTTCTTCTGGCCGGACTTTCAGGGATGATCGCTTCTGCCTTGTCGATGGGTTCGGGAGCGTATCTCGCGGCAAAAAGCGAGCAGGAGATCTATCACGCTGAAATTGAACGCGAGCGAGAAGCAATCCGCATGAACGGGCCTGAGGCTCGAGAACTGCTCTCGCTGTACTACCAGGTCAAGGGTTTGCCCGAGGCCGACGCGGACCACATGGTCAATCACATCTCTAACGATCCAGACCAGATGCTTCGCGCCCTTGCCAGCGAACGCCTGGGCAGCTCGGAGGAGGCGTTGTCGAATCCGATGGTTTCCGCCACTTCGGGAGCGATCTCCACCGCAATCGGGGCGATGATTCCAATTATTCCGTTCTTCTTCATGCAGGGAATTCCCGCTGTAATCGCCGCCGCGATTGTTTCTCTAATCGCGCACTTTGCGGTGGGAGCGGCCAAGAGCCTCATCACCATTCGCTCGTGGTGGTCGTCGGGACTTGAAATGACAATCGTCGGCGCAGTCGAAGGCGCAGTCACCTACGGAATCGGCATTCTTCTCGGCAAAGGCGGAATGTAAGTGGGAGGATTCATACCTCTGGGCGACGCTTCGCGCCCGCTGCTACGCTTTGCTGTTGCCACCGTGGCCATCATTGTTCTCAACGCCTACGTGTTCCTGAAAGAGCTTGCCTACGGCGATCGCTTTGTCTGGGCCTGGTCAGTCGTCCCAGTCCGCATTGTTCATGGATACGGCTGGATCACGATTGTTACCTCGATGTTCATGCACGCAGGCTGGATGCACATCATCGGCAACATGATTTACCTATGGGCATTCGGGCGGGAGATCGAAGATGCAATGGGCACAGGCCGGTTCGTCTTTTTCTATCTCACCGGCGGAGTCGTCGCGATGATGTGCCAGATCCTCGGTGATCCGTTCGCGCGGGTTCCTTGTCTTGGCGCGAGCGGCGCGATTGCCGCGGTGATGGGAGCTTTTCTGATCACCTACCCACGCGACCGCATCCGCACCGTCGTATTCTTTCTGATCTTCGTTCGCATCACATTCATTCCTGCAGCACTTCTGATTGGCTTCTGGTTCCTGATGCAGGTTTTGAATGTAGGTACGATTGCGAGGGTTCACACAGGAGGCGTTGCTTATCTCGCCCATGTTGGTGGATTTCTGTTTGGCGTTGTGACAGCGCGCTTTTTGGTGCGGCCAGCAAGCCGCCCCAATTATGTCCAATTCTAATTTGAATTTCGCGACCGGAACTGCGTGATTCAGGAAGGCCGCAGGTTCTCGATGAGTTCCCTGGCGGCGTTTCGCCCAGTTCGGATGCAATCGGGAATGCCGATTCCATCGTAAGCATTCCCAGCGAGCTTGAGTCCGGGCAATGCTGCGACACGTTCCCGCACGCGTTTCATGCGGTCCTGGTGGCCGACAGCATACTGCGCCATCGAGCGTCTCCATCGCGAGACCTGCGTTGCCTCTGCGGGAATGTGCGGGCCTACAATTCGCGATCCGAGGATCTCGCTTAACTCGCGCCGAACCGTTGCGATCAGAACCTCGTCGCTTTCGTCCAGCAACGCTTCGTTCTTCGCGCCGCCCAGAAAGGCTCTCAAGACCGCCTTGCCGGTTGGAGTTCGTCCGACAAACTTGCGATGCACAAACGTGCAGGCCAGCATTGCACGGCCCTCGACGGCAGGAACAAGAAATCCGAATCCATCAGGAAGGGGTCCGAGTTGAGATTCATCGAAGACCAGATTGACCGTGATGGAAGAGGAGTAAGGAATCGCAACAAGCTCATCGCCAAGCAGCGCGTCTGTTGTCGCGAGCAGCTTCCCAGCGACCCAGGCAGGCGAAGCCAGAATCACAGCGTCGAAGGCCTCTGCGCCGCGTTCTGTTTGCATGCGCCATCCGTTTTCGGTTAGCTCCAGCGACTTCACTGAGGCCGACTTCCGTAGAGAGGCCGGATTCAGTCTCGATTCAAGCGCATCGACCAACTGCTGCAGGCCGCCCTTCAGAGTCGTGAAGATCGATCGCGGTCCAGCCGGTTTCGGATTTCCTTGTCCGCCGGTTCCATTTCCGGCCGCCGCGCGCATGGCTGCCATCTTTGCCCGCATTTGCTTGTGCGCTGCCAGCATGCCGCGAGTCAAGGAGCCATGCTGTGTTTCCATCTCGACGAGCTTGGGCAGGACTGTTCTTGCGCTGAGCTGCGTTGCATCGCCGCCATAAATTCCCGAAAGGAGAGGATCCGCAAGCCGATCGACGGCTTCGCGGCCAAAGTGCCTTTCGACCAAGGCTGCGACCGATTCGTCGTGCCCGCTTGGTCGCGGAGGAAGCAACAATTCGAGCGCCATCTTGAGTTTTGTCGCTGGACTGAAGAGTCTCGTCAGCGCCGTGGGCACCAGCTTTGTCGGAATTAGAAACATGAGCCCATCGGGCAACGGAACCAGACGGTTTTTTACAACAATGTAGGTCTTGCGGTTGGCGTCGTTCGACGGCGTAAGCTGATCGCCGAGTCCCAGCTCCCTGCACAGCTCTGCCCCCGCAGGCTTTTCGCTGAGAAACGAATCGGGTCCTCGCTCCAGAACGATCCCGTTGATCGTCTCGGACGCGAGCGACCCTCCGAGCCGGTCGCGCGACTCAAATAGCGTGTACTCGATCATTGCGCCCGCTTTTCGAGCCTTTTCGAGTTCATAAGCGGCTGCAAGCCCCGCGATGCCGCCTCCGATGATCGCTATGCGCATTCCCAACCTCAATCCCTTGATAACACAGCGGGTCGCTCTGGAGAGTCAACCTTTTGGACTCCCTCGCCGGTACCGTTCCTGAATACAGCATCAGACCTCGGCTCACCCCGGCATGTGATTCAAATCACTCCGATTGGCCACAGCCTGATAAGGCCATTTCTTCGATCTGTTTGAAGGAAATTGATAACGGCTTTGAATCGAACTAGATCCCGAGACGATCTTTCAGCATTCGGACGCGGTCTCTTGCGACGGTCAGCTGAGTGTGTTGCGGATCTTTGAGGGTGAGGATTACTTTTCCGACGAACCAGGAATTGACTTCGTGAATCCATTCGACGTTGACCAACGCTGAGCGATGGATACGGAGAAAGCGACCGGGGTCGAGACGATGTTCGAGGTCGGAGATGGTCTGATCGACCGCATGTTTCTTTCCACTGGCAACGGCGAAGGTGAGCTTGTCCTGAGCGATGAAATGGGAAACATCTTCAAGCGCGAGGAACGAGATGCGCTCGCCGACGCGGGAAGCGATGCGCATGGGATAAGAGGGCAGAGGCTCACGGAGTGATGCGGTTAGTTCCTTCAGCAATTCAGGGAGTGCGGGATTCTGCTGCCACTCAGGTTTGGCGATGGGGCGGAGACGTCCGAGTTTTTTGAGGGCACGTTCGAGCTGTTCGGGTTCAATGGGCTTGAGCAGGTAGTCGATGGCATTTGTTTCGAACGCGCGGAGTGCGTGCTGGTCGTACGCGGTGGTGAAGATGACAAAAGGCTGAACCGCGAGGCGAGAGAGGAGTTCAAAGCCGTTGATGTCGGGCATCTGGATGTCGAGGAACAGGACGTCAATGGCCGCATCAGGAGAATTGAGGGTGCCGACGGATTCGGCGGGATCGGTCGCGGAACCGATGATCTGGATCTGAGGGAACTGCGCCAGAAGACGTTGAAGGCGTTCGAGCGCGAGGGGTTCGTCATCGACGAGGTAGGCGCGAATCGGAGAAGCATCGGTCATTGCACGCCTTCGGGTTGATGGTCGGCGGGAACTCGCAAGGTGACTGCGGTTGAGTTCTCGAGGCGGTTGACGGTGAGTTGTGCGGCTTCGCCGAAGAGAAGATCGAGACGTCCGGTAAGGTTGGCGAGGCCGTGGTCCGGGGGAATATCGGCAAGTGAGAAGCCGGGGCCATCGTCGGTGACGGTGAGTTCGCAGACGCTGTTGACGCGAGTTCCGGTAATTGCGATCGAGACGGGCGCGCTGCGCTGAGCAGCGACGTGCTTGATGCTGTTCTCGACGATGGTTTGAAGAGCAAGGGGCGGCAGTTTCACGTCTGCGACTTTAATTGGAACCGAGATGTCGTAGCGGAGACGCGGCCCGAAGCGGGTGGATTCGATTTCGAGGTAGTCGCGAACGATTTTGAGTTCCTGATCGAGTGGGACGAGGCTGGACTGATTGGCATTGATGGAGAAGCGGAGAAGAGAAGCGAGTTTGCCGACGGTGTCTTCGGCTCGCTTTGGATCGGTGGGAATGAGGGAGGAGATGGAGTTGAGCGTGTTGAAAAGGAAGTGCGGGTGTATGCGCGACTCGAGTGAGGAGAGGCGCGCTTCGGCGAGGAGTTTGTTGGCGCGTTCGTGCTCCATCTGCTGCGTGCGGAGTTGGAGGGTAGCATCCTGAAGCCGGTGGCGAAGGGTTTCGTAAGAGGTGATGCTGAGACCGACTACGAGCGTGATGACGAGACTGATGGGGAGGGCGGAGCGGACTTCGCGCGCGTAGAAGCCGGGCGGGATGATGCCGACGATGCGGATCAGGCCTGCACCGAGAAAGGTCCCAGCCGTTGCGGTGAAGAGAAGAACGCTGGTGAAGATGACGAAGATGGAACGCGGGAAGCGTTCAGTGTAGCGAAATCCGACCCAGTTGAGGATGAAGGCCGTGGGGAATCCGATGAGGGTAGCGTAGATGAAGGATGAAAAGAATTTGGCGAGGAGTTGCGCGTGCGCGTGCTCGATGACGAGGATGAGAATCGCGACGACAGCAGCGATAAGGGGAATGAACCAGATCTCTTTGCAGAAGGCCTTGAAGGCGTCGAATGACCTGCTTCGTGCTTCGCGAGCAGATTTGGATGAGGGGTTCGGAGTGCTGATCATAGGTGGAAACGCACTCCCACGGATGTCGCGGTCTGATAGCGAGCGGAATTGAAGTCGGCTGTTTTGCTGCCGTGAGGCACTTCGAGGTGAACGTAAGAAGTGAAGTGAGCACCGAACCAGCGGCTGATGTCCGTTACACCGACAAAGCTGTGGTCGTCCAGGTTAGCGACGACGGAGGCGGAGACGTCCCACTGTTTCCAGCCGGGGAGTTCGCGGAGGCGGGACTTGCCGGCGTTGAAGAGAGCGTAGTGCTGTCGACCAGCGAGAGGTGAGACGGACATGTCGCGGAAATATGCGGTGTTGGGTGGAGTATAGAATTCGCCGATGAAAGTCACGCCAGAGCGGAGGGTGCATTTGGCGCCGATGAGGGCGGCGGCTTGCTCGCGCCATACGGCTTCGCCATGGACTTCCCATGCCTGTCCGACGACGCGGGTGAAGGTGAGGGCTCCGAACGTGTCGCTGCCGCGGTCATTGCCGGCGATCAGAGATGTGTCGAAGCCTCGCACCAGAACGTTATACCGGAACGCTGCGGTATCGCGCAGTTTTGAATCGGCGGGCGCGAGCGCGGCGGTTGACCAGGCGAGTGTGAGGGCGTGCGATCCGCGGACCCAATCGGCTTTGATCATGTCGCGGCCCTGGTTTGTATTGAGGCGGTCAGATGGGTTGGTGGGCATGCGAGGCGGATCTAGGACGCCGGCTGCGGTGAAGGCGTATCCAGTGCCCCAGCGAAGCATTTTGCGCCCCGCAGTGAAGTCGAAGTTACCGGCAGAGAGGGACGTGTAGGTTTCTTTGACGTGGAATGTAGAGGCTGTGTGGTCGTAGGTCTCGGAGAGGCCGATGAGGCTGGTGGAGAAGGTGAGCCGGTCTTTGTAGCGGAGGCCGAAGGCGGGTTCGAGGAGGACCTGGTTCAGTATCTGAGGAGCGTGCGAGGGCATTCCGGAGTAGAAGGTGGCGTCGTCGATGACAGCGAGAGAGTAGCGCGTGCTCACGGAACTTTCTGCAGGGGTGGACACCGTGGCGTCCTGTGCCGATACCGTTGAGTAAGTCAGCAGAATTAGCATAGCCGGAATGAGTACGCGCGAGAGCATAGGGATCCGAGTTACGGCCAATAAACGAGGTTGATGGTGATGGACGTTGTGGGTGCGGCAAAAATGAACCTGGTTTCGCTGAAGTCGGGCGGCCCCTGGCGTTTCGCCGGATTGTTGGAGTGGCCATAGCCTTCGAGAGGCATGCCGTAGTCATTGAAGTCGAGCTTCTCGTTCTGGTTTTCGTCGTGAAAGACGGCGATCCCGTAGTCGCCTTCGGGAAGGCTGTCGAAGACGGCTTTCCCAGTGAGCGTTTTGGGATCGACGGAAGCGATCTGGGCGGCGGCAATGGTGGTTTCATTGGTGCGGACTGCGACGCGGATGTTGCCATCGGTGTTGCGGATGCCGGCAATATTGACGATGAGCTTGCCGGTTTTCCCCGAGGGCGCGGGCGCTTGCGCGAGGGAGGAAGTGACGATTAACAGCGAGCAGCAGAGTGCTGGCAGCAGGGCGGCGAGGAGATTTCGACGGAGTGTTCCGATCATTTTGTTCTCCTTTCATTGATCGGGTTTGAGGTGATAATGGCGCAATTGGAACGGCGCGTCTGTGATGAGCCGAATCAGAAGCGGTCGGCGCGGCCCTGGTAGAAGAGTTTGTCGGGGAGCTCGCGCGGGGCGGCATTGGAGTACTCGAGGACGCTGTGTGAGTTGTGGCGGATCTCGTCGTAAAGGGTGAGTTTGCGCAGGAGTAGCCGGCCGCCTGATTCTTTGTATTCATCGAATGTTGCGGATTTGATGTGCTTGCCGGATGTGAGATAGAACTCGGCACGTACAGGGCGGGCGTCTTCCGCGCGAATCCAGTAGATGATGCGCTGGTAGGTTGCGCCTTTGCGCCTGGCGGTGAGGTTGAGCACGTAGCAGTTTTCGGCGCCGAGCTTTTCTGCGCGAAGGTATTCGGCGGAGTAGTCGACGGCGTAATTGGTGCGGGCGACATCGCCATTGGAAGCGTCGCCGGAGAGTCGTTCGAGCGGAGTAATACGGACAGGGCGGCTGGTATCGGGAAGATAGATCCACATGTCGTCGCCGAGCATGAGCAGGTGGCGGCCCTTCTCCCGTGGGCTCATGAACTCGACGTAGGTTTTGTCGGTCCCCTTCTGCGAGACCTCGTACATGTGTTCTTCGTCGGATTTGTTCGCTTCGAAGTTGGTGATTTTGACGCGAAGCGTGTAGGACGGCCAGCCGTTACGGTAGGTGTCGGAGCGTTTGAGTAGGGCAGCGGCGTCGGGTGCGGATGCGGCGTGGCCGAGTTCGGTCCAGGCAATGAGGAAGCCGATCGTCACGACAAGAAGGAAGATGCGGAGAGTCCAGTTGATTGTGCGAGTGTTTGCTGCCGGAACATGTGAACGACGGAAGACGGACAGAGTGGAAGGGGCAGAGGCGAGAGCACGAGTCAGATTGTGTGCGTCTCCTGGCACGACTGAAGGCGTGTCCTGATGCTTCTCGGCTCGGGGGAAGAGTTCTCGCACGGAGGAGAATGGCGCTGTGCTGAATTCGGAGATCGATATGGAAGGTCTAGACATGGGCTAATGCCTCCGCGATTTGCAGGCGCGATGCCCGGATGGCCGGAAGGATGGATGCGAGGGCGAGAGAGACGATGACCATGATGGCGGAGCCCATCATCAGCGCGGGAACGTGGAGGACGCGGAAAGCCATCTCGGTACTGAGTCCAGGAGGGGGCGGCAGATGAAGCCCTGAGGCGTTGAGCGCTACGCCGATGAGGTTTCCACCGATGAGGCCGACAGCCGCACCGAGGATGCCAGTGATAGTGGCTTCAAGCATAAAGAGCGCGACGATCCAGTGACGAGGTGTTCCCATGGCGAGCATGGTGCCGATCTCGCGGGTGCGTTCCATCATGGCCATAAGCAGCGTGTTCACGCTGGCCATGAGGACCATGAAAAAGACGATGATGCCGAGAAAGAGGAAGATTCCGCTGAAAAGGGTGCGGACCTGCTTGTAGTAGGCGGCAAGGTCAATCCACTTCTTCATCGTCATTTGCTGCGAGAGGCCCTGGAGACGCGGGGTGAATGCCGCGGCAACGGCGTCAGTGTTTTCGGTTTTGTCGAGACCGACGACGAGGTTGGTGACGCGATCGCTCTGCAGAAGACGCTGCGCCGAGGGGAGCGTGATGCGGAGGTACCGGTCATCGAGGTCTTTGAAGCCGGTGTTGACGATGCCGACGATCTGAACGTCGATGCCGTTGAGAGCGCCATCGGCGGTGACCGCCAGAATGGTAAGGCCGTCGCCGACCTTGACGCTCATGGAGCGCGCGACTCCGGTGCCGACGAGGGCTTCGATCTCGCCAGTGGATGTTTCGGCGAGATCGCGGCCGGAGGCGAGGCGCGGGCTGAAGCTCATGGCGCGTTCTGCATCGGGGTCAACGGCGCTGCCCATGAAGACGGAGGATTTCACGCCATTGGAAAGCATGCCGTAGAACTCGATGCGGGGAGCGACCCCTCGGACGTGACCGGCGGTGCGGACATTCGAGGCGACGCGCTGCCAGTCGCTGATTCCAGTGTCGAGGACATGAACTTCGTCGCGACGGAAGTGCTCGGCATTGAAGATCTGGATATGACCGAGGCCGTTGCGGATGGTGCTCTCACGAAGGCCGTGAAACATGAAGGCGAAGAACCCGCCCACGAGGAGCAGACCGGCAACGCCTCCGCCGACCATGAGAAGCGTCATGAGGGTGCGGCGGCGATTGCGGAAGACGTTACGAAATGCTAGTTGCAAGAACTTGAGCATGGCTGGTGTCCTCTGAGCCGGAGTGATTGTCGCTGACGACGCGGCCGTCGGTGAGCCGCACGATGCGCGGTGTATGTTCCAGAAGGCGCTGATCATGAGTGGAGAAGACAAATGTCAGGCCGAGAGTGCGATTGAGCTCGCGCATGAGATCGATGAGTTGAGTAGCGTTGCGCGTGTCCAGATTGGCCGTGGGCTCGTCAGCCAGAACAAGATCTGGGCGATGCACAATAGCGCGGGCAATGGCGACGCGCTGACGTTCGCCGCCGGAGAGGAGATCTGGGCGGTGATTCGCACGAGCAGAGAGGCCGACGCTATCGAGAGCTTCTGCGACCCGCCGCCGGCGATCGGTGTGGGAGAGGCCTTGAACGAGGAGCGGGTACTCGACGTTTTCAGCGGCGGTGAAAACTGGGATCAGATTGAAAGTCTGGAAGACGAATCCTATCTTTTTGCGCCGGAGGACAGAGGTCTCGGAAGCGTTAAGACGGGATGTATCGATCCCCTCGATAAGGATGCGGCCGGAGGTCGGCTTATCGATGCATCCGATGAGATTGAGGAGCGTGGACTTTCCGCTTCCGCTGGGGCCGGAGATGGCGAGGAATTCACCGCGATCGACGGCAATAGAGAGCGAATCGAGGGCGGTGACTGCGTTGTGGTCGAGCGGAAAGCGGCGGGTGACCCGCTCGACGATGATGAGCGCCTCCGTTGTGTTCATCGGGCGATGTCCTTTCCTGAGCTTTTGCTCTCCGGAACAAGATAGGCCGGATCAGAACGGGAAGGGATGCGATTCGGATGAGGGGTGGAAGTTGCGGATGAAGGGTGGGATGGGCTGGATGAGCGGCGAGTGGGTCTCAGGAAAAGGCAGCAAGCCAGCGTCGCGTGGCGGCTGCATCGCGGGTCAGCAGTAAGCCGGCCGCGTGTTCTGCTACTGCTGAGGAGTTGCGGGCGAGTTAGGACGGTCGGAGCGGTCTGGTCTGGGGCCCATGACGGATACGTTGGCGGCGACGAACGTGTTGTTCTTGATTTCGCCTTCGACGCGGACCATGTCGCCGGGCTGGATATCGGCAAGAGTTGTAGGATCGCGGCGTTTGCGGAACGTGGTGTTTTCGTCAGCGGAAAACGTGTGGGTGGCGTTGTCTGGGCCGCCCTGGATGGTGACCTGCGTTCCATTTATGGCTGTGACGCGGCCCATCAGCCAGGTTTTGCCGTAGTTGGCCTGCATCTGGCGCATGCGCTTCGCCGTATCGGGATCGATCTGGATGATGGCGACTGCACCCACGGATTTCGCGGCCGGATCCACTTCTCCGGAGGCGCCGATGGCATCGCCGACCTTGATGTCGGTGGCTTTGATGGACATGGGCAGACCCAGATACGGCCCTCGATCCTGCTGGTCGTTTGCGGGCCGAGGGGGAGCCTTCATGATGCGCGTGTTCACGCTGTAGTGAACGGTGTATATATCGCCCGCTTCGGTCTTGACCACGAAGTGATCCGAAGCAATTTCGGTGACGGTGCCCATGACACCTCGGCCGGCCATTCCGCCCATCATGCCGCCACCGCCCCATTGACCGCGCTGGCCTGATGGCGTCTGCGGATTCTGCGGGGAGTCAAGCGGGTCCTGAGCCGGGACAAGAAGAGTGGTCGAGGCGAGCAGGAGTACGAGTGGGAATCTGGTGCGGGAGACGTTCATGGTGGCCTTAAGAGAAGAGACGGATGGGATGAGCGGGAAGACGAGAGCGAGCTGAGTTCCGATAGAAGAAAGCGTGCAAGGGGCAAAAGTTCTGCCACGTTCTCGTTTGGATCGATGTTCGGGCGCTGAAGCCCGCATCCGTCGTTCGATCTGACTTCTGGTTATTGGTGCTTCTGAGTCTGGGATGCGAGGAGTTCCTCGAAGGCGGGCACACCTTGGAGGGTGGCGAATTCGTTGTCAGCAACAATCTTTTTAGGATTGGTGTAGCCCTCATTCAGAGCCATGCGGAGGTATTGGATTGCGCGTTCCGGCATTCCCGCTCGCACGCAACCTTTGGCCATGTAGTAGTTCATGGCGCCTCGATCGGATACAGAAGCGGGATTCTCGATGCGCGGTCTAGACGTGTCCTGGAAAATATTGGGATCGATCTTGATGGCGGCCTGATATTGCTGCCAGCCTTTCTCATATTTGTGCTGCGCCAGAAGATTGGTGCCCAGATTTTTCAGGATGAGCGCGGAGTGCGGATCGATTTTGAGGGCTTTGCGATACATCTTTTCGGCGTTGCGATATTGCTTCAGCGCGTCGTACACCGTGCCGAGATTGTTCAGCACGTTGGAGTTTCTGGGATCGAGTTTGTGCGCTTTTTCGTAACTCTGCATCGAGTCGGTGAGATCGAACATCAGCTGGTAGGCGATTCCCAGCTTGTTCCAGACCGCGGGGTTATCTTTGGGCGCTTTCTTGTAGGCCTCGATTGCCGCCTGATAGCGTTGATGGGCCATCAGGGCATCGCCGAGCTGCTCTGGAGTGGGCTGGGGCTTGGGGTCGACGGAAGGGACGGCCTGCTGAGCATCTAGAGAGGGAGCAGGGGGTTGCTGAGCGGGTGACTGCGAGAGACCGGACAAGCAGGTTGAAGCGAGGGCCGCGATGAAGATCGAAGCCGGGAGGAGTCGGTTATCGAACCTGCTCATATTTCCTCCTTACGAAGGAACCGAGGCGATAAACGATCGTCATCGTCTTGCACAGAATTAGATCACCGTTCTAGTGAGCATCGTCAAGCTCATTAGTCACAGAGATGTGAGACGGACAGAGAAGTGCATCAAACGGAACAGTTTCGAATCCTAAACAATGACGTCCAATGAGCGAGGAGATGACCGATGAGCACGACGCAAACGCCCAAGGTGCAATTCGGAGTGGCGGAAAGATTCAAAAGCGTCCGGGAGCGGACGACGGATCTATGTAAGCCGTTGACTCCTGAGGACATGATGGTGCAATCGTGTGCGGAGGCTTCCCCGGCGAAATGGCATTTGGCTCATACAGCATGGTTCTTTGAGTCCTTCATTCTGAAGGTCTTTCAGCCGGGGTACCGGCTATTCAATGAGGACTTTCCGTGGCTTTTCAATAGCTATTACCGGAGTTTTGCGGAGTTTCCAGAGAAGAAGCTACGGGCCTCATTTTCGCGTCCGGGGCTTGATGAGGTGCTGCGCTATCGACGCTACGTGGACGAGTACCTGGAGCGGCTGCTCGAGGAGAACACGGATCCGGAGGTGCTGAGCCGTGTTGAACTCGGCGCGAATCATGAGGAACAGCACCAGGAACTGCTGCTGACCGATATGCTGCACGCCTTCTACACGAATCCGCTACGGCCCGTGTACCTGAAGGAAAATCGCCAGGGTGAGTCGGGCAGCGCATCGCCGTTGCGTTTTGTTGAGTTCGCGGGTGGGCTCGTGGACGTGGGGTTCAGCGGTAGCGGTTTCTGTTATGACAACGAATTGCCACGGCACCGTGTATGGCTGGAGCCGTATGAGCTGGGAAACCGCCTGGTGACAAACGGCGAATACGCGGAGTTCATTGCTGATGGCGGCTACACGCGGTCGGAACTCTGGCTTTCGGCGGGATGGGATGCTGTTGAGCAGAACCGTTGGAAAGCGCCGCTCTACTGGAGCAAAGGCGACTCGGGATGGCGAGTCTTTACCCTGCGGGGTGAGAAGAGTCTCGAGGAGTTGAAAGGCGCGCCTGTGAGTCAGGTGAGCTACTTCGAGGCAGATGCTTACGCTCGGTGGGCCGGCAAGAGATTGCCAACAGAATTGGAGTGGGAGGTCGCAGCTGAGAGCCGCCCAGGGGAAGGGAATCTGATGGACTCAGGATCCCTGCGTCCGGTGCCTGTGAAGCCCGAAGGAGAACAGGTTGCACAGTTGTGGGGGGACTGCTGGGAGTGGACGGGCAGTGCCTACCTTGGATATCCGGGATTTCAACCGCTGGCGGGATCGCTCGGTGAATATAACGGAAAATTCATGAGCGGCCAGATGGTGTTGCGAGGCGGCTCTTGCGCAACGCCGAAGCCGCATATCCGGGCAAGCTATCGCAATTTTTTTCAGCCCGAAACGAGATGGCAGTTTTCGGGAATCCGATTGGCAAATAAGTAACTCACATACTGAGGAGCGCATCCTACATACCTGCATGACTACGACCCCGATCTCCCCGGCTCAAATTCACATTTCGGACAAGATCGCTTCAGCGGTTTACGAGGGACTCATGTCCCGCCCCAAGTGGCTGCCATCGTGGCTGTTCTACGATGCGGCTGGGTCGAGATTGTTCGACCAGATCACGCAGATTCCTGAGTACTACGTGACCAGGACTGAGCGCAAGATTCTGGCAGAGCACACGGCAGAGATCGTGGCGAGAGCCGCGGGTGAAAGCGCTCTGCGTATCGTGGAACTCGGAGCAGGTTCTGCAGACAAAACCCGGCTGCTGTTGACAGCGGCTGCGGAACGGCAGGATACGGTCTTCTACGAACCGGTGGACGTGTCCGCAAGTGCACTGGTGCAGGCGCAGCTACGCATCGAAGATGAGCTACCGGGAGTGATTGTCTGTCCGAGAGTCCAGGACTATACACAGGATCTCGAGTTAGACTCCACGCTGCCGAATGAGCGTCGGTTATTGATTTACATCGGATCGAGCATCGGTAATTTCGAGCCGGGAGAATCTCTGATGCTGCTGGAGCGCGTGCGTGCAGCTCTGGAGCCCGGAGATTGTTTCCTGTTAGGTGTTGACCTGGTGAAAGACGCAGCCGTGCTCCAGGATGCGTACGACGATCCCGGCGGTGTGACTGCGGCATTTAATCGGAATGTCCTGGTACGTCTGAACAGGGAACTGGACGCTGATTTCAATCCGGCGACTTTTGCCCATCGCGCTATCTGGAATGCCGAGGAGTCGCGGATAGAAATGCACCTGGTGAGCGCGAAGGACCAGGAGGTCTGGCTGCCTGGGATCGATTTGCGGGTGAGGTTCCAGATGGGTGAGAGCATCCATACGGAGAACAGCTATAAGTACCGGCCGGGCGCTGCGGAGGCGTTTCTCACCAAGGCAGGATTTGTGCCGGAAGCCACCTGGACGGACGAGCGCGGCTGGTTCGCGGTGGTCCTGGCGCGGGCAGTTTAAAGCGTTCGTATCGAGAATCCGATTTGCACTCACAAAAGATTCGCCGGCACGAATGACTCTTGTGCCGGCGAATCTTTTTATTGGACGATTCGGAATGGCGTGGGAGCTGGCTGCGGGGCTGACCGCGAGAAGCTCTCACTGATGCTGCGCCATCGCTTACCAAGTTTGTCTGAGAGAAAGAAGAAGTCGCCTGCGGTGACGCGGCCAATTACTTTGTGGTGCCCAACGGCGGCAAGGGCCATGGACGCGATGCATCCGCACTGAGAGCAATCCGGATCGCCGCCGAACTGGCAGGGGGTAACACGGGTCTGGAGATCCGCCGAGATGGTCCGCGTGGTGCGCGCAAAGATGCATTGATCGGGGCCGGACGGCGGAGTGCCAAGTTCGCGTAAGAGGGAGTCGGGCATTTCGAGTTTGGGAAAGCGCGGACGCAGACGCTTCAGCTCGGCGATAACCGTTGATCGCTGAGCGGGAGAGAGGATCTCGACATCGGTCGCCCCGCGCTGGGGAGTGAAGATGCTGAACCAGACCTTTACGCATTCGGGCCGGTTGCACCAGAAGGTGAGGAACTCTTCGATGTAGCCTGGGCGGTCGGCGATCTGAGAGGTGATGGTGCAGTGAACATTGATGTGGGCGTCTGCGATGTTCTTGAGAATGCGCTCGTAGGTTGCGGGCTTGCGTCGGACGTCGTGCTCGGGCGCGAGACCGTCGATGGAGACGACAATGTTGAGGCGCTTGTATTGTGCCCATGCAGCGGGGATGACTCGAAATGCGCTGGTGACGACCTGGGTATGGATGCCGCGTGCATCGATTTGCGGAATCAACTGGTCGAGTTCGCGATAACGAACAAGAGGATCACCGCCGACGATGGAAACGTGAAGCGGTTTATACCGATCAATGACGGCAAGAGTCTTCGTAACCAGTTCATCACCGCGGAAGTCGGAGAGCTCGCGGAGCTGCGACTCGCCTCCGAGATGGGCGGGATCGAACGCGTAGCAGCCAGGGCAACGCAGCGGGCACTCCTTGGTGATTTCGATGGAGAGGTTAGGCGCGTGGCCAGCGAGGATTCTGGACCACGCGTGCAGGACTTCAGATGTCTTCATGGGAACTCCGCCGAGCAAAAACAGTTGGTCTTTCCGAGGGGAAGAGATAGCGTCTCCGCTATCGGGAAGTGCGGCCGGAGCCGTTCGGTGCAATCAGATCTGAAGAGGGAGATTGAACGCTGCAGAACTGAGCTGCGGTGGAATCTGGGATCGATGCGCGAAGGGATTTCCGCGCATGACGAGATTCGCGGCCGAGCAACGCCGGTCGTTTAGAAGAGACCTGATCAGGACGAACAGCTTGTGGCAGCGCTCGCTTTGCTGAACGCGCAGTAATACGAAGCAGAGGCAGGTAATGATAATTAGCAATCCGAGTTCGAAATCCTGACCGCCGTGCAGGAATTTGTCCCATGACCAGAGACCCTGCGTGAAGGGCATTGTGATGACCTCAACGGAGATGATGATCAGGAGAATTCTGCTAAGGCACACGGCCGAGCGCGCAGTAGAAGTCAGTGCGATGAGACGGGCCCAGGCGAGGATGAGGGGTCGGATCACGCTGAGTGCTTTGATTCTATCGAGACGGGAGGGGTGGCTTGCGAAATTCGGTCGAAGACTTAGTGTCCGCTATAAGTCTAGGTCTAGTCTCACCCTAAGCCGCATACCGATCGTTGGAAACGACTGGCCGAAATCGTTGCGCGGCTTAGAATGGGCATCCTTGCTTTGTCAGCGGGTGCAGTTTACTTCGGGGAGTCGACGCGGAGCAGACGGACGTCGTGGCTGTCGATCTCGAGCTCCATGTTGTCGGTTAGCTGCATCTCTTTGCCGGTCCAGAGCTCCCTGGCGTTTTGAGTTCCATTCAGGCCGAGCTGCTTGAGGTCGAGGTGGAAGGGGTGGGTCGCAACGCGATCGCTTCCGATGTTGATGATGGCGATGGCTTTGGCTCCATCTCTCAGGTCGCGCTCCCAGACCTCGACCTGTCCGCCGCTGTAGACGTAGCGGGCCTGATGGCCGAGCGGATCCTGGTTGATGGCGATGACTTCTTTGTTGGTGAGGATGGCCTTGATCTCAGGCTTCATGTGAGGGAGGTCGTTGCCTGCCAGGAGAGGTGAAGCGAGCATTGCCCACATTGAGAAGTGTGTTCGGTTTTCGGCGAGGGAGAGCTTGCCGTTGCCAACCTCGAGCATGTCGGGGTCATTCCAATGGCCGGGACCGGCGTAGGAGTACAGGCCTTTCTGCTGTTCGAGGATGTCATAGATGCTTTCCCAGTGCGCTTCAATGTCGCCGGTGGTGCGCCAGAGGTTTCCGCCGAGCTCGGGGGCCCACTCCCAGGGAGAGTCCCAGCCGTACTGGCAGAGCGAGAGGACGATTGGCCGGCCTGTAGCTTTGAGAGCTTTCGACATCTTGTCGTAAGCAGCGATCATCAGCTTCATCTGTGCGGCTTTATCGTGGGGCGCCTGCTTCTGCATGACGGCGGGGATGAAGGAGCAGAGATCATACTTGAGGTAGTCGATTCCCCACTCGGCGTACATCTTGGCGTCCTGCTCTTCGTGGCCGAGGGAGCCTTCGTAGTTGGCGCAGGTCTTGGGTCCGGGTGAGGAGTAGATTCCGAGCTTCAACCCCTTGGAGTGGACGTAGTCCGCGAGTGCTTTCATGTCGGGGAATTTGGAGTTGGTGTGAAGAACTCCATTGGCGTCGCGCTGGCCTTCCCAGGTGTCGTCGATGTTGACGTAGATGTAGCCGGCGTCTTTCATGCCCGTGGCGACGATTTGATCGGCAGAGTCGCGGATGTCTTTGTCGGTGACCTTGCCGGCAAAGTAGTTCCAGCTGTTCCAGCCCATGGGCGGGGTTTGCGCCACCTGCGGTGGGGCTGACTGCGCCTTCGGCGCGGGAGCCGAGATGACCAGAGAGAGGGTAAGGGCAGCAGCAAACAGCGAGGAAAGATGGGAACGCATTGGCATGACTCCTCGGGTGAAAACGATTTCAGACGAGAATAGTAAGGGCACGTCGCGGGTTTTGACAATCTCGGCGGGAGGTACCCCCTCCCCCCTAGTCTTTTGGGGCAAAGACTCTACTTGCAATGGTATGCAAAAGGGCGTTGGCGCCAGCTTACTGCTGTGATTGGGCTTAGCGGCACAAATATGTAAACAAAGAACCTTAAGAGGCAGCACCGAGCGAACGGACGTAGAACGATAACGCCGACTTCCGCTCCAGGTTTTCCGAACATCTCTATTCTGCCAGATTCCTCGAAATAGACTGCAAACTCAGTCAAATTTTTCATTGTTCTGATCTCAACGCCCACTGGCGGAGATCGACTTGCCAAGGGATGGCGGACGCGGCCAGAAATTGCTGAGGACCGCGGCTATGTGCGCGTGCGAAGATTCGTGAACCATGGATGGAGTGGAAGGCGCCGCAAAACCCGAGCATCAGCTGTGTCGCCAGTTGAATCTGCGCGACCTGGTGTTGTCGCAGGTGCTTTGCGTGGTGGGCACCATGTGGGTGGGTGTGGCGGCAGGGCTGGGCAAGGCGCAGACGCTCATGTGGGTAGGCGCCATGGTGGTGTTCTATGTGCCCATGGCCGGATCGGTGATTGCACTCAATCGAGCGATGCCGCTTGAGGGCGGGCTTTACGTCTGGGCGCACAAGGCGTTTGGGAATCTCGGCGGGTTTCTTACGGCGTGGAATCTGTGGTTCTACGGGATCGCGGTGACGGCGTCGATCCTGTATGGAATCCCTTCGGAACTGGCTTTCCTGATCGGGCCGCGGGCTGCCTGGCTGCCGGAAAACAGGATGGTGTCAATCGCCATCGTTACGATGCTGATTGTGCTGCTGACAGCGGCCGAGATTCGCGGCCTGGAGATCGGCAAGTGGATTCATAACACCGGGGCGGTTGCCATCATTCTGGTATTCGTGGCGCTGATCGGGCTGGGGCCTTGGGCAGTGGCTCGTCGTGTGCCGGTGCACTGGACGCCGCTGTCGTTCGAGATTCCGCCACACGATTTGCGAACGATGGCGTTGTTCGGACAGATGATGTTCGGCGCACTTTGCGGACTGGAGTACATTGCGATTCTGGCTGGAGAGAGCAAGAGCCCGGAGCGCACAATCACAAAATCGGTTTGGATTGCTTCACCGATTATCTGCCTCATGTTCATTCTGGGGACAGGCACGGTGGTGGCGTTTGTGCCGAAGGATCAGATCAATTTCATTGCGCCGATTCCGCAGACGCTGAGAATTGCGCTGGGAAATGAGGGAGCGGGCAATTTGTTCGCGATGACGGCGATTCTGCTGCTGCAGATGAGGCTACTGGGTGCGGTGTCGTACCTGATGACGGGTGTGAGCAGGCTGCCGCTGGCGGTGGGATGGGACGCCTTGATTCCGGCGTGGTTTACGCGGCTACATCTGCGGTGGAAGACGCCGACAAACTCGATTCTGTGTACCTCAGGGTTGCTGATCGTGATGGTGTTGCTGGCGACGGCCGGAGTGCATGCGCAGGAGGCGTTCCAAGTGCTGTCGAATGCGAGCCTCACACATTACGAAGTTTCCTATCTTGTGATGTTCGCTATTCCGCTGGTGGGAGCGGCGGGATTGCGCAAGACGCTGCCGCGCTGGTTGAAGTGGACGTCGGCTGTTGGTTTGGGAGCGACGCTTTTCAGCCTGCTGATCTCGGCGTATCCGTTTGTGAGCGTCGTGAATCCGCTCTCGTACGCAGTGAAGATTGTGGGCACGCTATTTGTCAGCAACCTGGTTGCGATTACCTTCTACAGGCTCCGCACGCGAAATCTGGTGGACAATGCCGCGGTAGAGAATGCGAGTTTCGAGACGGAGGGGTAAGCGTTCAGCGGCTGGATAGCTGGATGGGATTGCCATCAGGATCCTTGCCGTCGCAGAGGCAGAAGACCTCGCCTTCACGGACCTTACCGAATTTCGCACCACGCGCGATGAGGGCTGTGCGCATGGACGCGACATCTTCGACATAGAAAGCGATCTTCGGGCCTTTGCGCCCCGGTGAGGGCGGGCCTGAGTGGAGGCCGATGGTGACGTGACCGGCCGCGAACTCGCGCCAGCCTTTCTCGCTCGCGACCTGCCTGAGTCCGAGGATGTCTCCATAGAAGCGCGACATTGCATCGATTTGCGCGGTGAAGAGGATGACGCGCGCCATTCGCAGGCTTGGTGTTTTGGGAGTCTTGGGCGGCATGCACCCGATGATATCGAAGTGAAGGCGAGGACCGAAAAGAATCAATCAGCGGCGTTGGCGATATCGTAGTGAGGCGTGTTGGCCATCAACTCTTCAATAGCTTCGACGTTTTTGATTCCGCCTCGTGCGCCCGAACAGGTGCAATTGAGCGCGGCCGCGGCGCAGGCGAAGTCGAGCTGCTGGACAAGCGGCCACTGCTGAAGCAGACCATAGATGAAGCCTGCATGGAAGATGTCGCCGGCACCGGTCGTGTCTGTGACCGGGACGTGATAGGCGGGATTGAGGTGGAAGTCTGCGCCATCCCAGGCGATGACGCCGTCGGCTCCGAGCGTGGCAGCAGCGAGCTTGCAGCCGTAGCGGTTCTTGATCTTGCGAAGAGCCTGCTCGAGGTTGCGCTCGCGGGTGAGGCGTGAGGGGAAATCTCGGCTGACGATGAGGTAGTCGACATTGGCAATGAGGTCGTCGACGCCGGGGTAGGTCTCGTCGAGGTCGGCGATGACGGGGATTCCTGCTTCGCGAGCCCACGTGGTGGCTTGCGTCGCGGCCGCAGTTTCAAAGCCGTCGACATGAAGGGCGCGGGCGCTGACAATCCACTCACGCTGAAGGTCAGAGGGCTGCAGCAGGAGGCGCTCGTCGCGGCGGCAGAGGACGGTGCGTTCGCCGCCTTCGTCGACGATGATGAGCGACTGTGGGCTGGCGGCGTTAGGAACCGTGATGAGGCGGGCGTCGACGCCGGTGCGCTCGAATTCGCGCTGATGGAGGCGGCCAGCGTCATCGTCCCCGATCTTGCCGATGTAGCGGGTTTCGAGTCCCCAAATCTGACAGGCAACAACGGTAGAAGCTGCCTGGCCCCCCGGCATGATGCTGGGATTGCTGTACTCGGTTTTAGAACCGCGAGCGGGAAAGAGTTTAAGCGGGATGAGCGTGTCCGTTGCGTTCAATCCCACGCCAACGAGGTCGACCTTTTGCGCACCAGACATCTTCATCAATTGTAAAGGCGCAAGTACGGCGCCTGAAGTGCTGGTTCAGCGATTCCTGCGCCACCTCTACCATTAAGTGTGATGCAGGGTCGCCATTGCTGGGGACGTGTCGACCTGGATTTAGGGGCTTCGGGATGCAGAGACCCGGAATCGCGATAGCCGCTCAATCGAAGCGGGTTGCTTTCCAGAGCACCCAGGAACTTACCGAGGCGGAGATGACGAGCACGACGCTGAGGATGGCGATCCAGGTGAAGTTCATGGAAAGAGTGGGTACCTGGGCGTTGACTCCAAGCCAGATAAACACAGCGATGGCAGCGGCGATGATGACGTAGTCCCACCAGGCGCGGCCGGTTGGGCGGTCGGAGTCGGAGGAGCTGGCGTGCAACTCGGAAATGCGGTCGTAGTCCAGTTCGTAGCGTGCACACTCGCGGACAACTGCCTGGCGCATCGAGGCTCTTTCTTTCTCGGTGGCGACGGCGGTGGAAACGGCAAGGGCTCCGAAGATCATGATGATGGAGCCGGCGACGACTAGCATCCAGTGCGATGAACTGACGTGGGCCAGTTCTCCAAAGACGAGCGCACCCCAGGCGAGACCCCACATCTGGTTGGTATTCGAGAGTGGGATTCCGCGTCCGATACCGAGATACTTGGTTGCGTATTGCTGGAAGAGATCGCCGATGACCCAGACGAATCCGCCGAGGAAGAGCCAGAAGAGGAGGGGGCGAACTTCGCTGGAGTGGAAGACAGCGGCGTGCGGCCCACCGTCGAAGGCGAGAACGAGCGCGAACATGGCGCCGAGTTCGCCGATGGTGAAGACGGTGACGAAGGAGAGCGGATTCATGCCGCTGATGTAGGCCTTGCGATAGGGGACGTACATGGTGCCCCAGAGCAGGCTGGCTCCGATGGCTGCGAGAATTCCGCCAATCGCGCGCTGCGGATGGGAGCCGTGCGCCTCGATGGTGCTGAAGCCGAGCATAATGGCCGCGGCAACGATGGCGAGAGCGCCGAGGACGACTTTGGCGATGTTCTGGCGGCTGGCACCTTTCAACTCACCAAAGAGCAGCCGGCCCCAGAGGATGCCGACGAGGGAGTTGGTGTTCCAGAGAGGAAAAGCGATGGCCAGGCCGACGTCGCGAATGGCGAACACCGTGAGAGTGTTGGCGACGGCCCAGAGCATTCCAGCAAGAATGGCGATGGGGATGAGGTGGCGGTGTTCGGAAAGGTCGGCGAAGACATTGCGCGTGCCCTTCAGCATGGTGGGGACGGTCCAGCGAGCAGTGAAGACACCAGCGACCATGCACAGGGAGATGGCGTAAGGCGAGAGGCCCGAGTTAACGAGCTTGGTGGGCGCTTCAGCCGCGCCGAGCCAGACGCCAGCGGTGAGCGCGCAGAGGACTCCGAGGCCGTGGATCGAGGGAAGGATTACTGGAGGGTTGTTTCGAGCCGTCGAGGGCATACGAATTGAGTGTGTCCTTTCCGTGGACCGTGGGATCTCTAGTCGTTTCCCACGTTCCCGAAAGAAGGGGGCATGGGGCACCCATCCGTTGATGCAGTCCTTTCGTTCGATCGCGGGACCGGAACAGGGTAACAAACGCGAGTTAGTGGAGTGCGATGAGGACGGCCAGTCCGAAGCAGAAGACGAGGACGGGAATGAGGAAGTGGCTGTCCGTGAGGATGGCTTTGAGGCGTTGGGATTCGTTCATGGGTGACCTCGGGGTTCAGATTTTCATGGTGAAGGGGATGCGAGTCTGGAACATCCTCGTTTCCCACCCTAACCACGATGAAGCTGTGCTCAGGGTGGGGCTCCCGGGTTTTGATGAGATTTGCACGGGAAGCAGATCCTTCGCTTACCCCCCACGCTTGAGAAAACGCGTGGGGCCCCGTGCGCTCAGGATGACAGCGGTTGTGAAAGCGTGCTTACTTGAGCGAGGACATGTCGATGACGAAGCGGTATTTCACATCCTGCTTGAGCATGCGTTCGAAGGCTTCATTGATTTGCTGGATGGGGATGACTTCGACGTCAGCGGTGATGTTGTTCCTGCCGCAGTACTCGAGCATCTCCTGGGTTTCGGGCATGCCGCCGATCATGGAGCCAGCGATGGAGGCGCGCCTGGTGATGAGGCTGAAGACGGAGACGGCGGGAGGCTTGTCGGGAAGGCCGACCAGGGCGAGGATACCGTCCTGCTTGAGGAGACCGAGGTAGGGCTCGAGCGCGTGAGGCGCGGAGGCGGTGTCGAGGATGAAGTCGAAGGAGCCGGCATGCTTTTTCATCTGCACTTCATCGGTGGAGAGGATGACTTCGTTGGCGCCAAGCTTGATGGCGTCGTCTTTTTTCTTCAGTGACGTGGTGAGCTGGATGGTTTGCGCACCGAAGGAGTGGGCGAATTTGAGGCCCATGTGGCCGAGGCCGCCGAGGCCGATGATTCCGACCTTCTTTCCGGGACCGACGTTCCAGTGGCGGAGCGGGGAGTAGGTGGTGATTCCGGCGCAGAGGAGAGGCGCGACGGCGGCGAGGTCGAGATTCGAGGGAACGGTGTGAGCGAAGCGCTCGTCGACGACGTAGTTGCTGGAGTAGCCGCCCATGGTGATGGATCCGTCGACGCGATCTTTGGCGGCGTAGGTGAGGGTGGCACCTTCAAGGCAGTAATGTTCTTCGCCACGATCACAGGGGGCGCAGTGACGGCAGGAGTCGACGATGACGCCTACGGCGGCGATGTCGCCGGCTTTGAACTTCTTCACTTTGTTGCCGGCGGCGGTGACGCGACCGACGATTTCGTGGCCGGGAACCATGGGATAGATGGACTGGCCCCACTCGTTGCGAGCCATGTGCAGGTCGGAGTGGCAGACTCCACAGAAGAGGATGTCGATGGCGAGTTCGGTGGGACCGGGTTCGCGGCGGCTGAAGCTGTACGGAGCAAGAGCAGTCTTGGAGTCGGTCGCGGCAAAACCTTTGGATTGCGGCATGAGAAGAGAATCCTTTCGGAGAGAAGAATAAATCAGCGGAGGAGGGGAGCGAGGGAACGAGTGGACGAGGCGAAGGTTCGGATTCAGGGGCGGCGGGCGGAGGCGATGCGGGGGATCCCCTGAAGGTCGGAGATGATTTCGATCTGCTCGAAGCCTGCGGCGGTGAGGAGAGACTCGATGTCGGGTTGCTGGCTGAAGCCGAATTCGAAGACGAGGTATCCGCCGGGGACGAGGGCGTTGTAGGCGGCAGGAACGAGGCGGCGGTAGATTTCGAGGCCGTCGTTGCCGCCGAAGAGCGCGACGTGCGGTTCGTGCTCCCGGACTTCGACGGAGATGAGCGCGTGGTCGGTGTCGGGGACGTAGGGCGGGTTGGATGCAATGATTTCGAATCGCTCGTTGGCGACGGGAGAGAGGAGATCGCCCTGGAGGAAGCGGATGTCATCCGTGCACCCCAAACGTTCGGCGTTGGACCGAGCAACCGCGATTGCGCTCTCGGAGATGTCGATCGCGGTGATATCAGCGAGGCTCCCCCAGTCGTGAGCGACCGCAATCGCGATCGCGCCCGAGCCGGTGCCGACGTCGAGAATTCGAGGTGGCCATCCGGCCAAGTTGGGGTCTCCTTCTCTTGCCCGTCTGACTCCATGCTTATAGACGGGATGAGTACGTTTGATGTCGAAAAACTTCTTTGGCATCTCTTGAAAAACTGGAATAAAACGAACGATTTCTTCGACCAGATGCTCTGTCTCGGGGCGAGGAATGAGGACGTCCGGAGTGACGTGGAAGGGAAGGCCGTAGAACTCACATTCGCCAACGATGTACTGGATGGGCTCGCCTTTGCGGCGGCGTTCGAGGAGGGCGGCGAAGCCGATCGCAGAGCAACCGGCGAACTCTTCTTCGCCGTGAGCCATGAGCCAGGCTTTGTTTTTGCCAATGTGGTGGAGGAGGAGAGCCTCGGCGTCGCGGCGGGCGCGGTCGGGGTGAGGGCTGTCAGCGAGGAGGGCCTCGCCGTGCTGGAGCCACTCACGCAATTTCATTACGCCGCCACGGCACCGTCGTCGCCGCCCTTGAGCGCTTCGGCCTGGTAGTGAGCGACGAGCGCGTCGACGACGGATTGGAGTCGGCCTTCCATGATGAGGTCGAGCTGGTGCAGGGTGAGGCCGATGCGGTGGTCGGTGAGGCGGTTCTGCGGGAAGTTGTAGGTGCGGATCTTCTCGCTCCGGTCGCCGGAGCCGACCTGGGATTTGCGGGCGGCTGCGAGCTCGGCGTTCTGCTTTTCCATTTCCATCTCGTAGAGACGGGTACGGAGAACGCGCATACCTTTTTCCCGATTCTTGATCTGAGACTTTTCGTCCTGGCAACTGACGACGGTGTTGGTGGGCAGATGCGTGATGCGGACGGCGGAGTAGGTGGTGTTGACGGACTGACCACCGGGTCCGGAGGAGCAGAAGGTATCGATGCGGATGTCTTTGGCTTCGATCTTGACGTCGACGTCTTCTGCTTCGGGAAGCACGGCGATGGTTACGGCTGAGGTGTGGACGCGGCCCTGGGTCTCGGTTGCGGGAACGCGCTGCACGCGATGGACGCCGCTCTCCCACTTGAGCTGCGAGTAGACGCGATCGCCTTCGATGATGGCGATGACTTCTTTATAGCCGCCGACGCCGGATTCGGAGAGGTCGGTGACCTGGACCTTCCAGCGGTGCTGCTCGGCGAAGCGGGTGTACATGCGGAAGATCTCGGCTGCGAAGAGCGAGGCTTCATCGCCGCCGGTGCCGGCGCGGATTTCGAGAATGACGTTCTTTTCGTCGTTCGGGTCTTTGGGGAGAAGGAGAACGCGGAGTTCGTCTTCGAGCGCGGACTTGCGCGGCTCGAGAGCAGCGATTTCTTCTTCGGCCATGGAGCGGAGGTCGGGGTCGGTTTCGGCCAGCATAGCGCGGGCGTCGGTGAGGCCGCTGGTGACCTGCTTGAGCTCGCGATATTTCTCGACGGGCTCTTCAATTTCGCGCAGGGACTTGCCGATCTTCTGGAACTTTTCGTGGTCGTTCAGGACTTCGGGCAACGCATATTGCGCCTGCAGGTCGTTGTAACGTTGCTCCATTTGTTCGAGGCGGTCCAGCATCTCATCTCTCCAAGCGCGCGCGGGCGGCGCTTCATTCAGGTCTGTGGGTTTGATCAGGAAGATTGCGCAGGGAGGTCTTGGCGGCGGGGGCCGCTAGAGGAGGGCCGGGATGGGCTGGTGGAGGGTCATTGCGCTGGTTTTATTGTATCTCGATTGCTGGATTCGATGGAATCTCTCGGAGATCCTTGCGTTCTTTGGTCGGCAAAGCACCAATTGTCAATCGAGCGGCACCACGGTCGGCCAATGGAGAAAATGATCTTCGTCACCGATGACAATTCGCGCTGGATTGAGTGCGAGGTTGCTGCCCAACGCAAAACCTGGATAGTCAACATCTTCAGGTATTTCGAAAACCAGCTTTGTTTTGAGGATTTGGCCAGGTGCCACTTCAGCATCGAGAACGTGCATTCCCTGTCTGGACGGCTCATACCTTCGACCTGCTCGATCGATGAGCACACCCTTGCGGCCGATTTCTCGCTGTGCTCGTCCACGCGAGCGGTTAGTAATCCGGACCTCCACGATGTACCGAGACTGTCCGGCCACCGTTGAAGGAGTTCGGTTATATCCCATAACTGCGAAACACATCTCGTCGAAGCAACGGTCTTCTCCGAGCGACATGATGTGCTGGGGTGTCCTGACCGCCACGGCGGCTCCCGCTGCCAGATATATGGCCCATACCCCGAAAATCGCGGCGAGCAATCGAAAGGCGAGGAACTTGCGCCGCACAATCAGGGCAGCCGCTGCAGTCACAAGTGCCGCCACCGTTGCGAACGTCAGAGCAATTAGTAGCAGGTCGTATGCCGTCATCGTGACTCCCGGAAAGCGCTAGTCGCGAACATATCCGGGACAGTATACTTTGCATTGCAAAGTATCAGGCAGATAATTTCAGAGGGTGGATCTGGTCGGAGAGTTAATGAGAGAGATCAGCAGAATCGTGATCGCTCTCGGACCAGATGGCGATGGCAGCGGGTTTATCGTCCTCGGGTTTCCCCAGCACGATGCACCCGTTCTCTGAATATCAATTCGCAGCACCCTCACTTGAATTCAGTGCCATATTTCAGAGCGATCTGGTGAATCTGGTCTTTTGTGAGCTGCTTACGCGGGGCACCGGGAGGGGAGCAGGTTTCGCGGAAGAAGCCGTCGAGACCGGCGGGGGATACGATCCAGAGGAGGAGGAGCTCGTGGTCGGGGTTGGCGAAGCCGTGCCAGTGGTTCATGGGAATGAAGATGGTTGAACCCTGCTGAATCGAGTGGCGCACGTCTTCGAGGATGAAGAAGCCGCTGCCGCCGAGGACGTGGAAAGACTCTTCCATCTTGAAGTGACGGTGGATGGGAACACCCGCGCCGACGGTGATTTGCTGCGTACCGAGGGCGAAGTGATCCGAGCCGTTGGCGGAGCTTACTTTGATGAAGATGTCGCCGCCGTCGCGAAAGTGGATGAGGTGTTCGCCTTGCTGCGGATCGAGCGCGAAGCCCTGGTTCGCGGGCTGCTGTCCGGTTGCAGAGCCGCCCGGAAGAATGGAATTCATTGCGACACCTCCAAGGCTGAAGAGCAGGGAACGGCGGATGTCATCGGGTGCGTTCATGATGATCTTGCTCCTCGAACCTAGAAGCAGTCGATGTGGTCGCAGGCGTTCATGAGAGGGACCTGCAAGTTGGAATCGTGATCCTTCTCGGAGTAGATGGTGATGGTTGCCGGTTTGTAGTCCTCTGGCTTGGCGAGCATGATGTTCTTCACGAACGTCTGGGGGTTGCGATCGTAGAGCGGAAACCAGGTGCTCTGGATCTGGACCATAACGGTATGGCCTGCTTTGAAGACGTGGTCAGCGGCGTGAAGGCTGAAGCGGTACTCGCGGATAGTGCCGGCACGTATGGGAGTGGGCTTGTCGAACCCCTGCAGATAGCGGCCGCGGAAGATCTCTTCGTTGATCATGAGCTGGTAGCCCCGCATCTTCGGATCGGGGTCGTCATCGGGGTACTGGTCGATGAGTTTCACGACCATGTCGTTATCTGTTCCGGTTGTAGACGCAAAGATGTCAGCCATGACTTCGCCCGTCATGATCAGGTTTTTTTTGAGGACCGGGAGTTTGAAAGTGGCGAGGTCTTTGCGATCGGCGACGAAGCGCTGATCCTCCGTGAGCCAGTCGTACCACTGCGAACCAGGGCCGTAGGTGGGTTGAATGGGCCGATGGCGATAAGGGATCGGATTTGCAGGATCACTGATGTAGGTGGTTTTCGCGGATTCTTTGGGCTCCGTCCAACTGAGTGCGCCGTTGCCGGCGAGGTGGAGGGCGGTGGATTGAGACTGCTCCGGCGGGAAGTGGGAATAGCGCTTCCAGGTGTTGGAGCCGGTCTGGAAACTGGCCGTGTCTTCGAGATCGAAGCCGGGCTCATCTTTGAGGTAATGACCGAAGAATTTAGCCTCGATGTTCTTACGGAATTCGTCTCCGATCGACTGCCCATAATTGAGATTGCCAAGGTGGCGCGAGGAAGAGGACCAGTAACCATGCCGCCATGGCCCGAGGGCTAGGAAGTTTTCTTTCTTCTCATCGTGCGGCTCGAGGCTCTTGTACTCCTCCTGCGGCCCCCACATATCTTCCTGGTCGTAGTAGCCCCCGACGCTGAGAGTTGGAACGGCGACCTCGGAGAGGTGGTTCTCGACGCCGCGGGATGACCAGACAGTGTCATAGCCGGGATGGTCGAGGAAGAGCTTCCAGGTGGGGAAGAGCGGCTTCTGGCCTGAGCGCTTCACGTCTTCTGCGAAGGAGCCGCGCTCGAGGAAGAAGTCGTAGCCATCCTTCTGCTTGCCGTCCTTTCCCTTGCCATAGGACACATCACTGTTCTTTTTGCTGCTGGCTTCCATGCCCCAGACGTAGTCATAGCCGTAAGTTTGGCGGAAGGCGCCGTTATGGAAGAAGTCGTCGCCCTTCCATACGTCGATCATCGGAGCTTGTGGCGAGATGGCTTTTACGGCGGGATGAGGGTCGATTCCTGCGGCCATGGCGAGAAATCCCGGATAGCTGGTGCCGAGGAACCCGGCTCGGCCGTTATTTCCGGCAACATTCTTGAGGAGCCAGTCGACGGTATCGTAGGCATCCGTGCTTTCGTCGATGGCTTTCTGGTCCTTGTGGTTTTCCTCGGGCCGGCTCATAACGAAGACGCCTTCGCTCTTGAAGCGGCCACGAATGTCCTGAGCCACATAGATATACCCATCACGGGCAAGCTCTGGTCTTCCCCCGAAAAATGTCATCCGGTTTGTGGCGTCAACTCCATACGGTGTGCGCTGAATCAAGAAGGGAAGTGGGGTGTTGATATCGGACGGTTTCAAGATGATGGTGTGCAGCTTGATTCCGTCGCGCATAGGAATCATCACTTCAGATCGCTGATAGTCGTGGAAGACGTGGGGAACCGGTTCGCCCGTACGTTTGTAGATGGACTCGGGGTCATTGGAGGCGACCATGGATTCGCCGCGGCCCGAGGCGTCGAGCGTGAATTTGAGGGTGATTTTCGTTTCTGGAACTGCGAAGTCAGTCGGAGAACTCTGGGTCAGTACGGTTGGAACGAGCCGGGCCGATTCGATAACAAGCTTTCCCTCTTTTTCATAGAAGCTGAGAGGGATATCGGGCTCTCTGGGATCGGTGTACTCGCCGGAGAGCGCGTCGAATTTGGAGGGAGGGGCCGAAGCCTGTGTTGAGGCAGGCTGAGCAGAGGGGGAGACGGCCGCCGGGCTTGCCGTTGAAGAGAAGAGCGCAATACACAGGGCGACAGCAGCAACTCGGAAACGAGTCAAAGCGGGTGACCTCCTGTTGCAATAACTAATGAGCGTGACCGTGGTGACTGTGAGTTGCGGGACTCGACATATGTTCGATGGGTACTACGCAGCCCTCCAGTTCCTCGCAGCCCTGATGTTCAAACTGAATGGTTGAGTGATGAATGTTGAAATGATCACGCAGGACGTGATTCAGCTTCACCAGAATACATGCGCTTTCCGAAGGGGGAATGTCGGCGATGGTGACATGACAGGCGAGCGCATGGCTTTGCGATCCGAGGCTCCAAACGTGCAGATCGTGCACGTTGAGAACGCCTTCCACAGCCTCCATGCCGGAACGGATATGGGTCAACTCAACGCCTCGGGGAGTGCCCTCCAGCAAAATGTTGAGAGTTTCGCGGACGATGCCGATGCTTGACCAGAGGATAAGCGCGGCGATGATGAGAGACAGCACCGGGTCGATCCAGCTATGGCCGGTGAAGAGGATGGCCGCGCCTCCGACAATGACGGCAGCAGTGGAGAGCGTGTCGCCTGCCATGTGAAGGAATGCGCTGCGCATGTTGACGTCTTTTGCGACTCTCCAGAGAAGGGCAGCGATGACACCATTCATCAAGACGCCGGCCGCAGCCACACCCATCATCAATCCGGGCTGAACGGCGACGGGTGCGGTGAGGCGGTGGACAGCTTCGATGGCGATCCAGATGGAGATGACGACAAGGGTAGCTGCGTTGACAAACGCGGCCAGGACGCCGGCGCGCTGGTACCCGAATGTTTTGGTGTCGTCTGGAGGGCGGGTCTGAAAGTAGACGGCAGCGAAGCTGAGCAGAAGGGCTAGAAAGTCAGAGGCGTTGTGGCCGGACTCGGAGAGCAGTGCGAGCGAATGGGCGCGGATGCCAAAGATGAACGTGACCACCACGTACGCCAGGGTGGCTACGAGAGAGAAGCGGAGTACGGATTGCGTCCTGGAGGCGCCGGGAGAAGGCGCTGCGTGGACATGCATGGACTCAGTTTAGATGGAAAGGCAGGGGACGAGGGAACGAGGGTGACGAGGGAACAAGGGGACGAGGGGACAAGCGGACAGGGGACGAGAGAACGAGCGGGCTAGGGAACTGGGGACACTAGCCGCGGTCGGTGCTGAGGTTGCCGAGGCCGGGGCGTTTGGCGGCGGCGGGGTAGACGGGCAGGCTGGAGCGGAGGCCGGACCAGGACTCGGCAAGCACAATGCTGTTCTGCGGGTTTCCGGGTTGGTACCGAACCGTGCAGGGGAACCCGGCGCGCACCTGTTCGGGGTCGACCACGGTAAGGAGGGTAGTGACATCCTGCGAGCACTCGTAATCGACGCCGGCGCTTCGATAACTGTATTCAAGCATGGTGAGCGGGCGACCGTCTTCCGTAGTCATCTCCCGTATGTCGAGTAACATGCCGTCAATCAGGCGACCCGACTGAGCGAGAGCTTTGCGCCGCACACGTTCGAGTTCCTCTTCGCTAGGCTTCTTGCGTCGAAGAAAGAAGAAGGCGCCCAATGTCACGCCAGCGATGAGCGTAGCTCCGGCGGCTGCTTCCCAGGTGGTCCGATTACTGAGGAGAATCATGCTAGGGTAAGTCGAAAAATGTCCAATTCGAGCATACCGCAGAGTGGGTTTTGATGTACCACAGGGAGAGAGACTCAGGCACCGAAAGTACTGCCTGAGCTCGCCTTGCCGGAAGAAAGGACACTGACTAGACTCTGGCTACGGAGGATGCAATGAAGGTTGGGGTACTCGGTTCGGGAGATGTGGCGAAGGTTCTGGCGGCGGGATTCAAGAAACACGGTCATCAGGTGAAGATTGGGAGCCGGACGCCGGCCAAGTTAGCGGAGTGGATCGGACAAAATCCCGGAATCGAAAGCGGGACGTTTGCCGAGGCGGCGGAGTTTGGGGAGTTGATTGTGCTGGCCGTGAAGGGAGCGGTAGCCGCTGAAGCGCTTGAGCTCGCCGGGGGAAAGAACATCTCCGGTAAGACGGTGATGGATGCATGCAATCCCATCGCTGATGCGCCGCCGGACAAAGGTGTCCTGCGCTTCTTCACTGACATCAACGAGTCACTGATGGAGAGGCTGCAGCGGCAGTTCAAAGACGCTCGCTTCGTAAAGGCCTACAACTCGGTTGGATCTGTGCTGATGATCAATCCAGAGTTGAAGGGCGGGCGTCCAACGATGTTTATTTGCGGCAACGATGAAAGTGCGAAGAAGCAAGTGGCGCAAATCAATGAGCAGTTTGGCTGGGAGACTGCGGACATGGGCGGAGTGGAAGCGGCCCGGGCGCTCGAACCCCTGTGCATGCTGTGGTGTTTGCCGGGCTTTCTCCGCAATGAATGGATGCATGCGTTCAAGCTGCTGGTGAAATGAGCGGCGAATGGAAGGTACTCCGGACAGAGCGGCTGATTCTGCGGGGTCCGCGCGAAGCGGACCGGGAGCCGTTTGCCCGACTTAATGCTGATTCGCGGGTGATGGAGTTCTTTCCGTCTGCGCTATCGCGCGAAGAGAGCGACGCGCTGCTGGACAGGATTAAGGCGCATTTTGAGCAGTATGGATTCAGCTGGTGCGCGGCGGAGCTGCGAGAGTCTGGCGAGTTCATTGGATTCGTTGGGCTGGTAGTTCCGCGATTCGAGGCGGCGTTTACTCCGTGCGTGGAGATTGGATGGAGACTTGCGGCAGAATTCTGGGGCCTCGGCCTGGCGACTGAAGGGGCGAGGGCGGTTGTGGAGTATGCCTTCGAAGAGCTTGGGTTGAAGGAGCTTGTGTCATTCACAACCGCAGCGAATATGCGCTCACGAAGAGTGATGGAGAAGCTGGGTATGACGCACGATGCTGGCGATGATTTTGATCATCCTACTCTGCCGGAAGGGCACCTGCAGCGACGCCATGTGCTGTACAGACTGAGTCGGAATCAAGGTTTGGATTGATCCGGGATTCATGGTGCCGCCTTGACCCGCCAAAGCGGACGCTCGTATGCTCGGGGCGATTGCGGGTCCTTGCAGATTCTGAGGAGACGGGATGAGTACAGCGGCGCCGTCCACGAAAGATATCCGTACCTTTGGGGCTCAACCTTTGCTGGTGAGGCGTGCCGCGGTGCTGGGCGCAGGAACGATGGGGTCGCGTATTGCGGCGCACCTGGCGAATGCGGGGATTCCATGTCTGCTGCTCGACATGGTGCCCGGAGGCTCTGGCTCGCGAAACCGGCTGGCAGAAGCAGCGCTGGCGAACCTGGCGAAGGCGAAGCCGGCCGCGCTGTACGAGACTTCGCTGGTTTCCATGATTACTCCAGGGAATTTCGATGACGATCTACCGAAGCTGAAACAGTGTGACTGGGTCATCGAGGCGGTTGCGGAGAACCTGGAGATCAAACGAGCCCTGCTGGATAAAGTGGCTCCGAATCTCGCGCCTCAGGCGGTGCTGACGACAAATACTTCGGGTCTGCCAATCGCGAAAATTGCGAACGGGTTGAATTCTTCGAATCGCGAGAGGTTTTTCGGGACGCACTTTTTCAATCCGCCCAGATACATGCAGCTGCTGGAAATTATTCCTACGGCAGAGAGTGATGCGGGGCTGGTCGCGGCGTTTGCGGCGTTTGCGGATCGGGTGCTGGGAAAGCAGGTTGTGTTTGCGAACGACACGCCAAACTTTATTGCGAACCGGATCGGCGTGGCGGTGATGTTTACGGCTTCGGCGCTGATGCTCGAACAGGGTCTGACGATTGAGGAAGTGGATGCGTTGACCGGTCCGGCGCTTGGATTTCCGCGGACGGGAACCTTCCGGCTGGCCGATATGGTGGGGATCGATGTGCTGGCTCATGTAGCGTCGAACTTTCCGAAAGGTGTAACCCCTGGCGGATTTGGCGCTATCTTGCAGGAGGTTGTGAAACGCGGGTGGATCGGCGATAAGGCGGGGCAAGGGTTCTATAAGAAGACGCGTGGTGCTGACGGCAAGGAGCAGAGGTTCGTTCTGGATCTGAAGACGTTTGAGTATCGGCCGCTGGAGAAGGCGAATCTTCCGGCTGTGGAAATGGCGAAGAACGCCGCGACTGTGCAGGAGCGAGTGAAGCTGCTGCTAGCGAACGATCCGAAGAAGGACAAGGCTGCGCGATTCCTCTGGCCGTTTCTGTCTGCGATGTGGAACTTTGCAGCGGATCGCATTGGCGAGGCAGCAAATGATGCTCTCTCGATCGATGAGGCAATGCGGGCTGGATTTAACTGGGAGCTTGGACCGTTTGAGTTGTGGGATGCGGCTGGAGTTCGCGAAACCGTTGCGCGCATGCGGGAGCTTGGAATTCCAGTCAGTCCCGCGGTGAGTGGGCTGCTGGATTCTGCTCCTGAGGCTGCGCGAGTTTCGTGGTACTCGCCTGATGGACCGCAATGTTACAGCCCCATCTCAAAGGCGTGGGAGGCGATTCCGCAGCAGCGAGGACACGCGCGGGTGGCAGATTTCCGGCGAAGCAATGGAGTCGTGAAGTCGAATCCCGGCGCGTCGCTGGTGGATGTTGGTGACGGGATCGGCTGCATTGAGCTGCACTCGCTGAAGAACGCGATCGGCGGGGATGTGGTTGCAATGATCTCGTCGGTGCTGAATTCAGCATCGGAGGCGGTGAAAAACTTCCGTGGATTCGTGATCAGCGGGGATCGCGATCGCTTCAGTGTGGGCGCGAACCTGATGCAGCTGCTACTCGGTGCGCAGGAGGGCGACTGGGAAGAAGTTGAGGGAGCAATCAGGGCGTTCCAGCAGATGTGTTCAGCGGTGAAGTTCTGTCCGCGGCCTGTCGTGGTTGCGCCGTTCAATCTGACGCTGGGAGGCGGCGCGGAAATTTGTCTTCATGCGGCTCGCCGGCAACCATATGCGGAGACATACATCGGGCTGGTGGAAACGGGGATCGGACTGATTCCCGGTGGAGGCGGAACGAAGGAGATGCTGCTGCGCGCAGTAGATTCGGCCGTGGCGCTGGCGAAGCCTGATCCCAAGGATCCGCCATCGCGTTTTGCGCAGTCGGCCGAGATGAATTCAGCTTTGAAGAAGTCGATGGAGACGATCGCCATGGCGAAGGTATCGACATCGGCGGCGGAAGCGCGAGCTCTCGGGCTCATTTCCGATTCGGACAGGGTTACGATGAATCGCGAACGGCTCCTGCTGGATGCAAAGGCGCAGGCGATTGCGCTCGCCGAGGCGGGATATGTCGCTCCACAGCTTCGGACGATTCCGGCAGCAGGAACGGCGTCGCTCGCGGCGTTGAATACGGGCATCTTCCTGATGGGCGAAGCAGGGTTTGCTTCGGAGCATGATATGAAGGTGGCGCGATGGGTCGCTTACATCCTGTGCGGCGGAAAAATTACTGCTGGTTCGCTGGTGAATGAGCAGTATCTTCTCGATCTGGAGCGGGAGGCGTTTCTTTCGTTGTGCGGTGAGCGGAAGACGCAAGAGCGCATAGCGTATACACTTAAGACCGGAAAACCACTGCGCAACTAGGAGGCGAAACGGGTTCGCCACGGTTGCGAGTGACGATGCAAGAAGGCGCGATGAAGATCGCAACGGGCATTCTGTTCGGGCTACTTCCGTTTCTGGTGCAAGAGCGTCTGCATGCTGGAGCACAGGAATCGAGTTCGGAAGCGGCGACGCATTCCTTCAATGAATCAGGCAGTACGAGCGTTGATGGAAAGACAGTTTCGTACCTCATTCGGCGTCTGCCCGTTGATTCGTTTCCGGATTTGCCGGAGGCAGTTTCCACTGCGCTGAACCGGCGCGGTTGTCTGATCCCGCAGACCTACCAGGCGCATCGTCCGGAAAATGTTGTTCAGGCGAGTTTCGATCGGCCTGGCTCAACGGACTGGGCTGTACTGTGTTCCGCAAAGGGAACGGTGGATCTGCTGGTGTTTTTCGCACGCATGCCAGGCAAGGCGATGACGATTGCGTCCGCGCCGGAACTGGAGCGCATCGAGAAGCACGGATCGACCAAGGTCTATGGATTCGACTGGGGAATCGATCCAGTCTCGCCTAAGAAAGTGCATGACGCTCAATCGGGATCAGAGCATCATGGGTCGCGAGTCGATCACGATGCTCTTGCCGATTCGATTTTGGATCAGAAGACGATCTACCACTTCTACACGAACGGGCAGTGGGTAAAACTGGATCTGCCGAACTGATCTGACAAAGAGAGTTGACGGCGTTTTGTCGTCAGTTCGTCGAGAGTAGTTCGAAGATACCCGCTGCGCCCTGCCCTCCGCCGACGCACATCGTCACCATGCCATACCGGACCTTTCGGCGGCGCATTTCATTCAGCACGGTAGCTGTCAGCTTTGCTCCCGTGCAGCCGAGGGGATGCCCGAGGGCGACGGCTCCGCCATTTACATTGACTTTCTCTGGGTCGAGACCGAGTTCGCGGATGACGGCGAGCGCCTGGGCGGCAAAAGCTTCATTGAGTTCAATCAGGCCGACGTCGTTGAGAGTCAGGCCCGCTTTTTTGAGGGCTTTGGGGACGGCGTATACGGGTCCCATTCCCATCTCTTCCGGGAGGCATCCGGCGACGGCATAGGAGACGAGGCGTGCCAGGGGCGCAATGCCCAGCTCCTTCGCGCGGTCGGAGTCCATCAGCAGTGCGGCGGCCGCGCCGTCGGAGGTCTGCGACGAATTTCCGGCAGTCACGGTTCCCTGTGCATGAAAGACCGGCTTGAGGCCGGCGAGCGCTTCGGCGGTGGTGTCGGATCGGGGTCCTTCGTCCGCAGAGAACACGGTTTCCGTGGTCATCGGCTTTCCAGCTTTCGGGCCGGGAGTGGAGGTCGCTACGGCTACGGGAACGAGTTCGTCGGAAAATTTCCCAGCCGATTGAGCGGCGAGCGCTTTGCGGTGGCTCGCCAGCGAGAGGGCATCCGCATCTTCGCGGGAGATGCGGTAATGCTTTGCAACCCGTTCTGCTGTGAGTCCCATGGTGAGGAGCGCGGCGGGATAATTTTCCGCCAGCCATGGATTTGGCCTCGGCTTGAGGCCGCCCATGGGAAGAATGCTCATCGACTCCGCTCCTCCGGCGATGACGACCTTCTGGGTGCCGGAGCGAATGCGCATGTCCGCCTGGGCGATTGCTTCCAGGCCCGAGGCGCACAGGCGGTTGACGGTCATGCCGGGAACATCGATGGGGAGCTGTGCGCGCAAAGCAGACATGCGGGCCATGTTCCAACCGGACTCTCCTTCCTGCTGGGCGCAACCGAGGATTACGTCTTCGACCTCGGCCCGATCGAGACCTTTTGCGCGGTCGAGAGCGCTCGTGATCGCGAGGGCAGCCAGATCATCCGGGCGCGTGGTGGAGAGGGCGCCTTTTGGGGCGCGACCGACGGGCGTGCGAACGGCGCTGACGAGAACGGCTTCAGGCATGATCTCCTCCTCGGTAAGAGATGCAACGATGACGAGCAAGAATTAGACGCTTTCGCCGGTCCCGGTCAACTGGGCGGACTCAGGCAGGCACGGAGGCCTCACAGTCGAGCCGTTAATCCTGGGGGGCAATAATTAAGTGTTAAATTTCTGGAACTAATAGATTTGAAGGGGTTTGCACACCTTCCATTCTGGAATGCAAGCTAAGGCACTTGTAATAAGAACCTTAGATGAAGCAGTGGCGGTTCAATATAGGGCAGCTTACGAGGGCGGAAATGAGTACGGCCGGGATTGCTCCCGGCCGTATCTGCTTCATGCCATGCGGCTTCCAGAAAAACTTATGCTTTGGCGGTGATTGCCTTGAGGCGGGCGTTGAGGCGGGCCTTGTAGCGGGAGACGGTGTTCTTGTGGAGGACGCCCTTCTGGACGCTCTTGTCGAGGGCGGAGACGGTTTCACGGAATTGAACGTGAGCGGCATTTGCGTCGCCCTTGGCGATTGCTTCCCGCAAGGCGCGAAGGCTGGTGCGCACGCGGGTACGATTGGTGCGGTTGACCGCAGTGCGGGTCTCCGTCTGACGGGCGCGCTTCAGCGCTGATACATGGTTTGCCATTCTGCTTCCTTCAATCTAAAGCCCTGATTTTTCAGGGAAAAGTGATGCGGGCCGAACGAATGCCCGGATGCGGGTCAGAATGCAGACACAACGCATCCCTCGCAAGTATCTAGTTTAAGGGAAAGAGCCAGTTGGGTCAACGGAATGCGGCGAACGGGCGCTTCTCGGGGGCAGGGTTCGAACCTGAAGACAGCGCGGAGGAGCCCCGGTCCGGGGACGGCGGGGGGTGGCCTGGGATCGCCCGGCTTTTTGCTGAGGTGCGGATTTTATATGCCCGAGGAATGGTTTTGGGCGCAGAATGTAGGCGGAGGATTAAGCCATGGAGCGCTTTATTCAGCTCAATCTCCGCAGCGATAGCGAGAAGGCCGCGGCCGACAATTCTCCCAACCCCGATTACAGAGAGCCAGAAACCTCCGTGATCGGAAGCAAGCGACTGAACAAAATGCTGAAGAAGGCAGCGCACAAGGCCTCGACGGAATACGGGAGAGGCGGCAAGGGCGGCATCTTCTCCAAATAGGGCCGAACATCAAGGCTAATCGAAATGCACCGGCCATCCCCGGTGGCACGACCTGGACTCGTCGACCTGAAAGCCGCAAGGTGATGTGCAGACGCCGGGGGTGTGTTCTTCCTCTCTGAAAATGAACCTCGTTCCGGAAACCTCATTTGATCCTTATGCCGTAGCAATTGAAATACGGTGAAGGATGAGCGCCAGGATCGGATCAGAGGGCGGGAGAAGTATCTTCTCCGCGCGGAGATGGGATCGCAAAGGTCCCATGGATGCGTGCGCCGCGATCTTCCGTGACGGGGGCATCATCCGGCTTGCCATTGTGAGAGCGGTCCTGGTCGCGGTGCTCACGGTCCTGATTGCGCCATCGATCGACATGCCGGAGACGGTGTTGCGGGAACACCATGTAGCGCCGCACTCGATGGCGAGTAATGGTTCGGGGACGCTGACGGTGACCGGATTGATCTCGGTTGAACAGGTATTTCAGAACCTCACAATTCAGGCGGTTGGGAGTTTGAAGGTCCTGGATCAGATACACAGTCAGACGTCTCTGGTGCTGCGCTGCTAGAGCGATTCCTGCCGCTAATCTTCCGACCAATCCAGTAGAGCTAAAGCCAAACGCTGTTGTGAGCGTTGCAATGCGCTCTGTCGCGTGTCTTTTGGACATGTCGTGTGCGTATCTGCTCAGAGCAGCAGCCGGCTTAGCTGACCGTGACAGGGGCCGATGATGCTGCCGTGAACGCGGCAAATGTGTCGGCTGGATTTTGCATTGGCGCGGAACGACAAAACCAGCACTGAAAAATTATCCAGGAGTTCTGATGAGACGAAGTGGCTCAACAATACCTGCTGCTCTTTTTCTGGGGGTTGCCGGAGGTGGGATCGGCTACGCACAAACCTCTTCACCGGCGCTTACGGTTTCAAATGCGGACAATGCGTGGATGCTGGTGAGTTCTGCTCTGGTGCTGATGATGACCGGGCCGGGACTGGCGCTGTTTTACGGCGGACTGGTGAGAAAGAAGAACGTGCTATCGGTGTTGATGCAGAGCTTCGCAATGATGGCGCTGGTGACGCTGCTGTGGGCGGTGCTGAGCTATAGCCTGGCGTTCGATGCGGGGACCAGCTTTATTGGCGGCCTGCACCATGCCTTCATGCGCGACGTGGCCCTCACTCCGGATGCCGATTACGGAGCGACCATTCCGGTGCAGACGTTCATGGTTTACCAGTTGATGTTTGCCATCATCACACCGGCGCTGATCACAGGCGCATTTGCGGAACGGATGAAGTTCAGCGCGATGGCAGTATTCCTCCTGTTGTGGTCGCTGGTTGTGTATTCGCCGATCGCGCACATGGTTTGGGGCAAAGGCGGATTTCTGAATGCCGCGCTTGGCGGGGCGCTTCCAACGCTCGACTTTGCGGGCGGGACAGTTGTGCATATCACGTCGGGAGTTTCGGCGCTGGTTTGCGCGATCTACCTGGGCAAGAGACTTGGATACCCGCACGAGCCTGCCCCGCCACACTCGGTGGTGTTGAGTTTCATTGGGGCATGCCTGCTATGGGTGGGATGGTTCGGCTTCAACGCGGGCAGTGCGCTGTCGTCGGGTGCGCTGGCGACGAGTGCTTTCGTTAACACTCACTTTGCGACGGCAGCGGCGGCGATGGGCTGGGCGGCAGTGGAGTGGATCCGAAACAAGAAGCCGAGCGCACTGGGAGCGGTATCCGGTGCTGTGGCGGGGCTGGTAGCGATTACACCCGCAGCCGGATTTGTGCAGCCGATGTGGGCAATTGTGATCGGGCTTGTTGCGGGTATCTGCTGCTACTTCATGGTTGCGAAGGTGAAGCAGATGTTTGGGTACGATGACGCGCTGGATGCATTCGGCGTGCATGGAGTGGGCGGCACGCTGGGAGCGATTCTTACGGGCGTGTTTGCTTCGAGCACGATCAATCCCGTGTTCAAGGATTCGGCTGGGAATCCGCTGCCGTCGGGATTGATTGAAGGAAACGGACATCAGCTGTTGAATCAGATTGGGGGCGTGGCGATTGCGTGGGGGCTCTCGATTGTGGGCACGCTCGTCTTGCTGTTTCTAGTGGATAAGACGATCGGGTTGCGTGTTTCGCCGAGCGAGGAAATTGAGGGGCTCGATATTACACAGCACGGGGAAGAGGGCTACGACAGGGTGGCCTGAAGCTGGCTGCTGATCGAAGCGTTTCGCGATACACGTTTGTGCAACCGGAATTACTGGAGATTTGAGAGATGCAGAAGATTGAGGCAATTATTCAGCCTTCGAAGACGGATGCGGTGAAGGCCGCTCTGATTGAAGCGGGGATCACGGGGATGACGATCATCGAAGCTCGCGGGCATGGGCGGCAGAAGGGGCACACGGAGTTTTACCGCGGACGCGAGTACTCGGTTGATTTGCTGCCGAAGGCAAAGCTGGAGGTAGTGGTTCGAGATGAACTGCTGGATGCGGCGATCAAGGCGATCATTTCTGCCGCAAGGACGGGGAAGATCGGCGATGGGAAGATCTTTATCACCCGGGTGGATCAGGTGATTCGCATTCGAAATGATGAGCGGGGTGAAGGAGCGTTGTAGCGCTGGCGCTTCACACGTGGATGGTGAACAGGCCTCTTCGATGCGAGGGGAACTCGCGGAATCCGCTGGTCAGCCGGATTGATGCGCGGGTAGCATAGGAGCATTTCCTGGAGGTTTCTGGTTGCGTTCCGCGCGTCATCTTCCCCCGCTATGGGTGATGGGCCTGGCTAATGGCACGCTCGGATTTGCGAGCGGGATCATGAATTTCGTGATGCCGCAGCTGATGGCGAGCGTGCATGTCCCTGAGCCGAAGATCGCGCTGATTACGGCGGTTGCCGTATCGCCGAACTTCTGGTTCGTGCTGTTTGGGCCGATTCTTGATGTGCGGTTCAGCAGACGCTGGTATGCCACGGCGACGGCGGTGCTGTCGGGAATCGCGGCTGCTGTGGCGGTATTGAGTCTCCGTCATCTGATTCTGCTGCAGATTGCGATGGTGGTGTGCAATGCCGCAGCTATGCTGTCGAGCTCGGCGCTGGGCGGGTGGCTGTCGAACATTGTTCCGGACGAGCACAAGAATCCGCTGAGTAAATGGATGAATATCGCCCTGGTGAGCGGGACGGGCTTGATTGTCGGCCTGGGTGGAGAGCTTGTACGAGGACTTGGGATCGTTCCCGCAGCGGCGATTCTGGGTTTGCTGATTGTCGTCCCGGCTGGCGTTTTCCCGTTGATCCCCGCGCCGGGGCCGGATAGGCGGCTGGCAGGAGAGAGTTTTGCGCAGTTCAGCCGAGAGGTGCTGGCGTTGCTGAAGCGGCGCGAGGTGGTGATCGTGCTGCTGTTGTTTTTGTCGCCGTGCAGCTCGTTTGTGCTGCCGAATCTGATGGGCGGGCTAGGTGCGGACTTCCATGCGTCGGCGCGGGCAGTGAGCTTCTGGGGAGGCGTGGGGGCGTTCATTCCGGGATTGCTTGGATGTTTTGTGTTTCCGGTGATTGCGCGCAAGATGCGACTGCGGGTTTTCTACCTGGCGAACGGGATCCTCGGGTGCTTGTTCACGCTGAGCCTGGTGATGATGCCACATACGACGATGACTTACGCTGGAGCGCTGTTTGGCGAATATCTTTTCCAGGCGGTGGCATTTTCCATTCAGATCGGGATTATTTTCGAGGCGATAGGGCCGGATAACCCGCTTGCGGCAACGACGTTTTCATTTCTGACGGCATCGACAAATGTGCCCGTGACCTATGTGACTCTGGTGGATGGACGCGCTTATGCCAGGGCGGGAATCACGGGGACGCTGTTTGTGGATGCGGCGATCGGGATCGTGACATGCCTGGTGGCGGGGGCGGTGTTGGCGCGGCTGGATGCGACGAGGAGCCGTAGGGCAGCCTGCGCGGTGGGAGCGGAAGGGACCCCGGACGAGGCCTAAGAGGCATTGCAGTCAGCGCAGTGCCCGGCACAGTATCGAGATGGTGACTCATTGCCCAAATCTTCACAGGCGGTGGGATTGACGGAATTTGAAGCCGGAGCTACTCTCTCCCCATACATAGCCACTTGGTTGCCTGCGCCAATGCGAAGTTATTCGGGAAGGGTCTCAATCGAGTGCGCTTATCCACCCCAGCGACAAAGACCTGTCGCCGGGGACCCCGGTTCTCCTTATCTCTCAGCCGGGTTCCCGTCAGAAAATTTCACCCATTTCACCCGTGCAATCATCCAACCAACAGCCGCACTCTGTCCGCAGGGCAGGGCTACAGGAGGAACTCTGAAAGCTGATCTGGAGATCACGCCAAATCTTGAGCCCCTTTTTGGGACCCGCGATGAAAACCTCAGACTCATGGAGGATTCACTCGGAGTCAGGATCGACTTGAGATCTGACTCTGTGCACGTGGAAGGGCCGGACGAAGCGGTTTCCAGAGTCCAGCGAATATTTCAGGACTTCGAGTCGCTGCGGCGCCAGGGAATCAATCTTCATAACGGCGAGTTGAATGGGATGCTGCGGTTGGTAGTCGCAGACCCGGCGGTGACGCTGCGCTCACTCGCGGATGCGGGCAAGGCTCGCTCGAACGGGATCAAGCGCACGGTGCAGCCGCGATCGCTTAACCAGCGGAAGTACATCGAAGCGATTGAGCAGAACGACATGGTGTTCGGCGTAGGCCCGGCGGGTACAGGTAAGACATACCTGGCGGTAGCCATGGCGGTGGCGGCGATGAACGCGAAGAAGGTGAGCCGCATTGTGCTGGTGCGGCCTGCGGTGGAAGCAGGCGAGAGGCTTGGTTTTCTGCCGGGCACGCTCCAGGAGAAAGTCGATCCTTATCTCCGGCCTCTGTACGACGCTCTGTATGACCTGCTCGATCCGGAGAAGGTCGACAAGATGCTCGAGAAGAACATCATTGAAGTGGCGCCTCTCGCTTTTATGCGCGGGCGGACTCTGAATGATGCGTTCATCATCATGGATGAGGCTCAGAATACGACGATCGAGCAGATGAAGATGTTCCTGACGCGTATGGGGAACAACTCCAAGGCGGTGATCACGGGCGACATCACGCAGATCGACTTGCCGAATCCGCGGAAGTCGGGATTGCTGGATGCGATCAATATCCTCGACGGCGTGGAGGGAATTTCCTTCTGCCACTTCGCGGATGGAGATGTGGTGCGGCATGCGCTGGTGCAGCGGATTGTGCGGGCGTACGACGCGGCCAAACCTCAACAGCAGGAGCTGCCGTTGAGCATGGGCGAGGGCATGGAGCCTCCTCGTGCGACGGAACAGCAAGGGACGCAGCAACAGGCAGCACATCCAGCGAAGCCGCAGTGATTTCAGCGGTGAGTGTTGGTTTGCCGAAGGTCCGCTCTCAGGAGCGGACCTTTAAGCATGTGCGAGTGACGCTTGCGGTTGTAGATCAAAGGGCTGTCTCAGATAGCAGATCGCATTGCTGGCAAAGGTGCTTTCAACTCAACAACCCTTTGACTTTGTCTCTAGTGCCGCTTGCGCCTGCTTAGCGGGAAAGAGTCGCTCGAGCCAACCGAGATCTGCATCGACGGTGACATCCGTGTCGGTGACATTGATGAACCCTTTGATGGGGCTGCTCACTATTCCCAACTTGGCATCGAAGGAAAAGTCCATTCTGCTCCCCGTCCACGTTCTTCGTTCGTTGGCGATCTGAATTGGAACAGACCCGAAGCCTTTGAACAGATCGTCGAAAGAGCGATCGATAGAGCGCGTGATCTCTTCCTTGCGACGATTATGGGATACAGTGATGCGCATCTTTCTCCACCTCTGGGCACCGCAATCGGGACCCAATGTTTGATGCGGTTTGCACCGCGAGAGCGAGAGGCAAGAACCTGCCTCGGAACCATTGCCGTCTCCTGTATACTCGCGGGCAAAGAAACTGCGCTTGGCGCAGAGGAGCCTGAATGCCCATTTCGCTGACTCGACGTGATTTGCTGATTCGTTCTACCGCCGTTATGGCAGGCGCGCAGGTGGTAGGGGTGAGGAGTCTTTTTGCCGCGGATGAAAGCTCGAAGCCGGGTGTACAGATGTACATGGTGGCGGCGGATTTCAAAAAGGATCCTGCCGGAACGCTGAAGCAGCTGTCGGCAATTGGTTATGGGTACGTAGAAGCGTTTGCGATGGCTATCACCAGCATCCCTGAGTTCAAGAAGATGCTCGCGGATGCGGGACTGGGGTGTCCTGCGGGGCATTTTGGATTCGGGTTTATGCCGACGGAGAAGGTGCTGGATCAGGCTGGGGAGCTTGGTGTGAAGTATGCCATCAGTTCAGTGCTGCCGCCGGGGCCCTCAAACGGCAGCGGCGGGGCGATGGCTGCAATGGCGAAGCTGAATCATCTGACCGCGGACGACTTCAAGGGCATGGCGGCGACCGCGAACCAGATCGGCGAGGCAGCGAAGAAGAAGGGACTCCAGTTTGCGTATCACAACCACAATGTGGAGTTCAAAAAGTTTGAAGGCGGGCAGACGGGCTACGACATCCTGCTCAAGGAGACCGATCCGGAGTTGGTGAGGCTGGAGGTGGACGCCGGGTGGGTGGCGGCCGGCGGAGGCGATCCGGCAGCGCTGATTGCGACGAATGGGGATCGTGTGAAGCTGATCCATTTCAAGGACTTCAGCACGGTGACTCCGCCGATCAATGAGCTCGGGCCTGAAGCGGGAGGTCACATCGTTGACCTCGGCAAGGGAGTTGCTCCGTTGAAGGCGGCGTATGAGGCTGCGAAAAAGGCGGGGGTGGAGTATTTCATCGTGGACCACGATCCGCCGTTCAAGGGCAAGACGGCCCTGGAGGCGGCGAAGCTGGATTACGCGTATGTTTCGGGGTTGATGAAGGCGTGAGTCAGGCCCATTTAGAATGAAAGTACCGGGGGTGTCTGCGTGACATCCTCGTGTACGATGATCATCTTTGACCCAGACCTGGATGCTGACCGCTCCCCGCGTCGCAAGCCTACAAGGTCAGCGGCTACCACCCTCAGGGCTCATTCCACGAGCAATCGAATTCCCTCCGCGCGAACGCTGGCGCGGTTCCTGCTTGAGGCCCAGAGGCTGGTCAGGCTGCGCGGGCAGGTTTCGGTGTTGCTGACAACGGATAAAGAGATTCGGCGGCTGAACCGGACGTTCAGGGGGAAGAACAAGGCAACGGATGTGTTGTCGTTTCCGTCGGCTACGCCGACGCTGGTCTCAAAGTCGAGACCTGGGGCACCCGCCGATCTTGGGACACGCGCAGATGTGGGAGTACCCGACATTGCGGGAGATCTGGCGATCAGTGTAGATACGGCGCGGAAGCAGGCGGCGGGGCTTGGACACGCGCTGCGGGTGGAGATCAAGGTGCTGATGCTGCATGGTCTGCTGCACCTGGCGGGGTATGATCACGAGACGGACGAGGGCGAGATGGGGCGGTTGGAGGAGAGACTGAGGGCCAAACTGAGGCTGCCGCATGGGTTGATCGAGCGGAGTGTGGTGGCATGAAGTCCGTTGCCTCAGGCGTTCAGGCTCGCGTTTCTATAAGCGCCGTTTTAGGCGCGACTGAAGTGATGCCTTTTTACAAGACTGCGGCTTCGGGATGCGGAGCATTTTCGTTTCCCACCCATTCCGCGATCAAGCCGCGGAATGGATGGGGCACCCGGCCTTTCTACAAAGGCGGTAATGGGTGGCAGACATGAGCTGGACGACGATTCTGCTGCTCGTGCTCGTTGCGATGGTTGATACGTTTGCGGCGTATATCAGCCGGGTGTACTCGGAGTTTGGAAAGATTCTGCCCCGCGAAGTGCAGGACAACCTGGATGAGTGGGAGGAGAAGGTTGAGCCGCTGATCGGCTTGACGCGAGAGCATGCTGCGTTGTGCGCGGCGGTGCTGCAGCAGCTCACGCTGGGAACGATTGCGCTGGCCGTTGGGGCGGTGCTGTTCGATCGCGAGCCTCATGCGGGGCGGCCGACCTATTCGGAGATTACGCAGGCGGTTCTGGTCGTGCTGCTGGTGCTGTTGTTCTGTAACCAGATTCTGCCGAACTTGCTATTCACGCAGACGAAGGGGAGATGGGCGGCGAAGCTGGTGTGGCCGATCCGGCTGCTGCTATGGCTGATGACACCGATCACGGCGGTGATCCGATTCTTCTTCTCGCTGGCGGCATTGGCGGAGACACCCACGAAGCAGGATGAAGAGCCAGTAGCTGATGTGGAGTCGCTGCTGGAGGCTGGCGAAGAAGAAGGCATTCTGGAGGAGAGCGATCGCGACCTGGTGCGATCGGCGGTGGAGTTTGGCGACAAGCTGGTTCGCGAGGTGATGACGCCTCGGCCGCAGATTTTCGCGGTGCAGCAGTCGATCACGCTGGAGACGTTTCTCGAGAAACTGAAGGAACACAACTATTCGCGAGTGCCGGTGTACGACCGAACGCTTGACTCGATCACCGGAATCGCGTTTGCTCATGACCTGCTGCAGATCAGCGATGAAGAGGCGCGGAGTCGAACGGTCTCGAGCATTCAGCAGCCCGCAGTGTTTGTGCCGGAGACGAAGCGTGGATACGAGCTGCTGCGTGAGATGCAGCGCGAGAAGCAGCATATGCGCGTGGTGATTGACGAATATGGCGGCGTGGCTGGGCTGGTGACAATCGAGGACCTGCTGGAGGAGATTGTCGGCGATATCCGCGACGAGCATGAAGGCGACGGACACGCGGGCGATCCGCAGAAGGAGCCCGGTGGCGCATGGGTGGTGCCGGGAGATTTCCCGGTCAGCGAACTGACGCGGCTTTTTGGGGACGGGCTGGAGATTGTTGAGGAGTACGAGGCCACCACTGTCGGCGGGCTGGTGAGTGAGGTTGAAGGGCGAATTCCGCTGCCGGGTGAGGTGGTGCTGCTGGAGCATAGCGGGCTGCGGATTCAGGTCGTGGCTTCGACGGATCGGAGAGTTGATCGATTGAGGATTTACCCACCGGCCAAGGAAGAGGCGACGGCGATGCCGTGAAGGCAGGGGACGACGGAACGAGGGATTAGGGATTAGGGATTCGGGACCAGGGATTAGGGAAGAGGACATTGAATTGAAGTCTGGATTTGTGGCGATATTAGGGCGGCCGAATGCGGGGAAGAGCACGCTGTTGAATGCCCTGACGGGCGAGAAGGTGGCGATCGTCACGGCGAAGCCGCAGACCACGCGAAACCGGATCATGGGCGTGCTCGAGGTGCCTGCGCGGAAGAAGGTTCATCCCGCTGCACAGATTGTGTTTGTGGATACGCCGGGGGTGCACAAGCCTGCGTCGCAACTAGACAGGCGGATGCTGCAGGAAGTGCATGAGGCGCTGGAAACGCGCGATGTTGTCCTGGTGCTGATCGATGCGAGCAGACGCGTGCAACTGGAGGGAGCAGGAGAGCCGGCGCAGGCGCATCAGCATAAGTCATCGAATTGGGCGAGCGAGGATGAGTTCCTTTTCTCACTGATCAAGGGACTGGATTGCCCGGTGTTCCTGGTGCTGACCAAGATCGACCTTGTGGCGAAGGATGTATTACTGCCGCTGATTGAGACGCTGACGAAACAGTACAGCTTTGCTGAAGTGATTCCAGTGAGTGCGCGGAAGAAGGACGGGCTGGAGATTCTGGTTCGCAAGATCGTGGATGCGCTGCCGTTGGGAGAGCGGTACTACCCGCAGGACCAGTACACGGATCAGCCCATGCGATTCATGGTGGCGGAGCTGATTCGGGAGCGAATCCTGGTGGAGACGGGGGAAGAGGTTCCGTATGCTGCGGCAGTGGTGATTGAGCGATTTGAAGAGCCGCCGGCGGAGCAACCGAGGAAGAAGGGTCCAACGAAGCTGCCGTTGACGCGGATCGCGGCGGCGATCTACTGCGAGCGCGAGGGACAGAAAGCGATCCTGATTGGCAAGGGCGGCGCGAAGCTGAAGGAGATCGGGACTGGAGCGCGGAAGCAGATCGAGTCGCTGCTGGGGACGCGGGTGTTTCTGGAGCTGCACGTGATTGTGGAGCCGAACTGGCGGGAATCGCGGGCGTTTGTGGAGTCGCTGGATTGGAGACGGCAGATCGAGAAGCTGGCAGGGGAATCGGACGGCGAATGACGCCTGCCGTTGGGCTGGATCAGCAGTAGATACGACAGATTACGCGCCGCGGACTTTGCCGCGGCCGTTGCTTTTTACGGCGTACATGCGAGAGTCTGCTGTGCCGATAATGGCGTGAACCGCGTTTTCAGGTGGGCAGGTGGCCAAGCCTACGCTCGCACTGGCTGTGAGTTCCAAGCCACTATTCATGGAGAAGCGTGTGTGGATCAGGCCTTGATGCAGCTCTGTTGCTGCGCCAAGGGCTTCTGCTGCTGAAGTCTCGGGCATCATGACGACGAACTCATCCCCGCCATAGCGGAAACACATATCTTTGGGGCGGGCAAGCTCTTTGATGCGCGCGCCGACGCGGCCGAGAAGTTCGCTGCCCACGAGGTGGCCGTGGACGTCATTGACGCTTTTGAAGCGATCGAGATCGATGAAGGCGAGGCTGACGGGTTTGCCTTGACGATGGCTGCGATCGATTTCCTGTTCGAGGACTTTATAGAGATGTCGGACGTTGTAGAGCCCCGTTGTGTCGTCGGTGATGGTGAGCTGCTGGATGCGGGAGACGTCCTGTGCGTTCTCAATAGCGATGGCGGCGTGATCGCAGAGGATATGAAGGAAGGCGATGGTGTAATCGCTCATCTGGCTGGCGCGCGGATTGAGAATTTCGATGACGCCCTGCACGCCTTTTCGGCCGCGTAGAGGCATGGCAATCACGGAACGGACAATCGTACTGTCAGCTGCCAAGGTGTGCTCGAGACGAGAATCCGATTCAGATTCGGGGACGATGAGGGTCTCAGCGTGCTCGGCGACCCATCCGGCGACGCCTTCACCAATCCGGACGCGGAGGTCTCGCAGGGAGCTTTCGCCATTTCCTGAGGCGATGGCGTAATGGAGTTCTTTGCGTGAGTCGTCCATCATCAACAAGGTCCACATGTCGGCTGTGATGAGACGTTCCATCTGCTCGAGGATGGTGCGAAGAATGGTGTCGAGGTTGAGGCTGGAGTTGAGGGATCGCGCAAGCTGATGGAAGACCATCAGGTCATCGAGGGGAATGCGATTCTCTGTCGATTGAGTCATCTATGCGCGCGGGTATTTCTTCTGCTGAGCAATTTTGGCATATGAGAGCGTGCAAATTACGAACGTGGGATATCTTTGGTCGGGGTAGGCATGTACGAAAGTCACGTAAGACGGTGAGCAAGGGGAACGAGGGGGCAAGGGAACAAGGGGACAGGGGAACGAGGGAAGAGTCGAGACGTTAGCCGCCAATGTGGACCATAGAGCGCGAGGGCTTTAGGAAGCCGGGTTCGCCGATGTGGTGGCGGGCTTCTTTCTCATTAATTGTGCGGACAATGTAGTCGGAGAGCTCAGACTCAGATTGTCCGGCGCGCATACGGCCGTAGAGGTCGTGCTCGACCTGGGAGAAGAGGCAGGTACGGATCTTGCCATCGGAGGTGAGGCGCACACGGCTGCATGCTCCGCAGAAGGCCTGGCTGACGGGAGCGATGATGCCGATTTCGCCGATGCCATCCGAGAAGGTGTATCGGCGCGCGGTTTCGCTTGGCTCGCGCGGTGCGAGAGGAACAAGCGGAAGCTCGCGGCTGATCCGCTCGGTGATTTCCTTGAGGGTTACGACAATCTCGGGGGACCAGAGGCGGCCCTCTTCGAGCGGCATGAATTCGATGAAGCGAACAATGACGTCTTCTTCGCGGGCGAAACGGGCAAATCCTTCGACTTCGTTGTCGTTGAATCCGCGGAGGAGGACGCAGTTGATTTTGACGGGGGTGAGCCCTGCGGCTTTTGCAGCCCGCACTCCGGCGACGACTTTGTTGAAGCTGCCGGGAACGCGGGTAATGCGCTCGAAAGTGGGTGCGTCGACGGCATCCATGCTGACGGTGACGCGGTTGAGTCCGGCAGCTTTGAGCGGTGCTGCCATCTTGTCGAGGAGGTGGCCATTGGTGGTGAGGGCGATGTCCAGAGGCTGACCGGAGGTAGTGCGTAGACCGGCGAGTTCCTGGATGAGTTCGATGAGGCCGTTGCGAAGGAGGGGCTCGCCGCCGGTGAGGCGAACTTTCTCGATTCCGAGGGAAACGAAGAGCCGGATCAGGTGGAGGTACTCGCTGATGTTGAGCTCGGGATATTGGGCGCCATATTCCCCGGTGCGGCAGTAGACGCACTTGTAGTTACAACGATCTGTGATGGACACGCGGAGATCGTGGATTACGCGGCCATGACTGTCGATCAGGCGACGGGCGGTATCGGGGAAGGAAATGGTTTGGGCAGCGACGGCCATCGGCACACCTTCAGGCTATACCGTTTCGGGGGGTTATGCAGGCGTAGTGACGAGCAGGGCCAGCAGGCACATGAGTCGGCTTGCTGGTTAAAGCATTGTCTGGGTTCAGGTTCAGTCGATGCGAGGGGTGCCGGAACGAAGGACCAAGCCGCTGAGCCCGAGGACGACGACGAGGCCGACAGCGATGGCGAAGTAATAGGCCATGGGATGGACCCAGCCGGGAGAGTAGGTGAGGTCCTGACCGACCCAGAGAAGCAGAACGGTAGCGATGACGGCAAACTGGCAGGCGATGACAAGGAGGGTATGTCCCCACTCGCGGCGCTTGTCGAGGGCTTCGACCTGGTCGGGGGTGAGATTGCGCTCTTCGGGGGGAAGAAGGGAATTTGCCATCAGAGTCTGTCTCCTGCGTAAGCCGCGGCGGCGTTGTGCCCGGAACTGCTCACTGTTTCGATTCAATCACATGAGGCTGCCGGGATTCCAGTATGGTGCAGTGAAACGGGTCGACTATGCCGGGAATTCAAGCTGGATGGAAACGCAGTTTAACTTGATTGGAAGGGAGGCGGGCGTCGGAAGGGCTCCGGTGCCCAGCCGCTTTACTCATTCAGGAAGGCGAGGGATTGAAGGCTTGTGATCTCGAAGGGTTTGCGGCAGCGGATGTTTGCGCAAGAGAGCTTGTCATCGCGACGGACCATATAGGACTGTGCCTTGGCAAACTTGGCCCGGTCGCGCTCGTCGGCGTGGCGGGGAAGCTGGTTGCGTTTGCGGCGCACAATCCAGGTGACCTTGTAGTCACCGGGCTGTCCGCACTTGGGACAGGTGAGAGTGTGGGTTCGTGTTTCGGTCGTTTCGTTGAAGAAATCGCGCTCTTCCATGAGTCTGATACCCCGCAGATTGAAGAAGCCCCTCTGAGCGAAAAGCCGCAGCAGAGCCTCATGAATTAAGCCAGAGAGAATCTCTCCGGCCGGGCACTTCCATAGTAATCCTCGGGAATGCCTCGATGCAGAAGCGGAGTCGCCGCCTCGAGACTGTGGCTTATGAATCCTTTATGTTGCCCTTAGCTCTCGCTACGGACGGGCGCGGAATACTGCGCGTATGCATGCGATAGGCAAAGCCCTGATCGACATTATCGTGGTCTTCTTCTTCGTTGGAATGGCTGGATCGGCTGTTGTCATTCTGATTTCGTTTGTGGAGGATTTCCGGGAGCTGTTTGGGGACGATGAAGCTGCTCCGGAGCCTGCCGTGCCTCCGATGAAGACCACCGCTAGCGCTTCAGGGTACAGTTACGACTTGTCGAAACCGCCGGCCCACTTCTGAGGCCAAGGCATCCTCGAGCCATCTGGAGTCCGTAGATCGGATACTCTTGAGTACGATGGCGAGGAAGAAAGCTGCGAAATTCTCAGCTGCGAAGGCTGTGAAGGCCAATGCGCGCGAACGCGTGGGGCAGCCCAAGCCTGCGCGCGTGGTTGACGAAACGCCGAAGACAGGACGACAAGCGAAATACAAGAAAAAGCTAGAACAGATCCTTCAGCAGGAGGAGTAACGATGGCGCGCGCTGTGGGCGTGGGTGGTGTATTTCTCAAGGCGAGCGATCCGAAGATGCTCTCGGCATGGTACGCGGAGCATCTTGGCATTCAGGCCCAGGACGGAGGCGCGCTTGCGTTTGATGGCCCGGAATCGCTGGGTATGACCGTGTTCGCGCACTTTCCGGAGAGCACGAAGTACTTTGGCGATGGGCAACAGCAGGCGATGGTGAACTTCAGAGTGGATGATCTCCAGGGGCTTCTCGCGCAGTTGGAGGCCTCGGGAGTGAAGATCGATCCCAAGCAGGAGGACTACGGTTACGGGAAGTTCGCCTGGATTTGGGATCCCGAAGGCAACCGGGTGGAGTTGTGGGAACCGGCAGGGCAGAACGACGCAAGCGCCTCATAGCGACACGGGAAGTTGAACCTGGGGGAGGGGTTCAACGTTCCTTTGTGTGCCGATTACCTTTCCCGGATAAAGAGCGCAGTTGGCGCGTCGCCTGTTCGTGAGCTCACGACTCGCACACTGTCACCCTTATTGAGGTCCAATTTGGTCCCGTCCTCCACGCCCGTGTAGGTTTCCGCCACTGTTTGCGGCGCGATCGTGAATGAGTGGGTTACGCCATCTTTATCCCGCACGGACAATTTCCGATCATGACCGCTCCAATCCGTTACTTGGCCGGTTGTAGACGAGAAGGGGCCTGCTCCCAGGTTCTTCAAGGCGACGGCGGTTTGGTTCTCGTTGACTCCGTAGTAGAAGAGAATCGCGTATGCTCCCTGCTTCTGGAACTGTTTTGCGGCCGTCACGTCGTCAGCGATTTTCTTGTCGAACGTGATCCGCTTGCCGGTCGCGGACATCACTTTGAAAGTTGCTGGCGACCCGCTGTCCTGAAAGAGCGTGATCGTTCCTGCGGCGGGGTTGATGGAGCTTACGGTTCCGCAGAGTGCGTGAACAATTTCCTGCGCTTCCAATCCAGGCACAAGAAGTAAAAGTGAACTGACAAGCATCGATACATACAGGTAGCGCTTCATCATTTATCCTCCAAGGTCACTCGATAGCCTCGCGGTCACACGCAGGCTCCGCGGGTACTTGTTCCTGCGGCGGGCAAGCTGCAAGCCAGCCGCGTAGAAAGGTGAGCAGGTCATTGGGTGGCCTGATCCATTCATCGGCGATCGTGGTGCGATAGCAGTCGCGAACCAGCACGCAGAGACCCCGCCGAGTCAGAGCCCCGAAGGCATCCTCATCGGTAGCGTCATCTCCCAGATATGCCATTGCGACACCGGGTTCCATCTCTGCCAGGATGGATCGCACAGCGTCTCCCTTGTCCTTTTGCGCGATACGGATTTCAATTCCGGCATCGAAGGGTGCGAGGCGAAGTTCGTTCCTGTCAGGGACCATCGCCCAGACGCGGCGTACTCTTTTCACGATGTGCTCTGAGATCTCTTCTCTGCCGCGCCAATGAATCGCGATGCTGGCGGTTTTGCGTTCCGCAAGGTAAGAGAGTCCTTCGCACGCGATCAGCCTGCTCGCTGTTTCGATTGCAGCCAACAGTCGGGCATCTATTCTGGCGATCTCGTGTGAACCGTCGGGCCGGAGCCTTTCGATTCCGTTGCACCCCCAAACCTCGATGCCGTGCAGGTTCATCAATTTCGGTATTTCGGATGCGTGTCGTCCGGTCACGATGACTAGCCGAGTGTCTGTTTGTTGTTGAATGCGGCGCAGAACACCCGGGATTTCGGGGTAAGGGAAGGCGTGCGCCGGATTGAAGGTGAACGGAGCAAGGGTGCCATCGTAGTCAAGCAGAAGGGCACGCGAGCGTGCAGTGGAGACGCCAGACAAGAAATCAGCAATCTTGTTGTTTAAGGAAGAGGACTCGAGCGATCCCCCAATATGCATTGCGCATCCCCTGATGTTCTGAGCTGAAAGCCGCGACGCGAGCAAGCAGCACGCATCGATTAAGCCAATTCAGGTGAGGATGCTCTAGCAGAGAAGGCAGCAGGTCAGATCAGGTGGCGCCATTCGGAGGCGACGCTTCCCGCACTCTTGCGACGGGCCAATCCAGAGAGAGAGCTTCAGAATGGAGATGATCAACTGCAATGCGAAGGAGAACATCGCAACCAGCAAAGTAAGCCACTGTTGCGCCCGCAATGCGGAGGGCAGAGAGTCGACCACGGGAGAGATGAAGATGGCGAGAATGAGCAGAATCAGACAAGCGACAACTGCGATGCCAACGACTCTGTTCATCGTCCCGGAGTATAGCATCTTGCGTATTCAGGCGAACAGTCTCCGCTGTTCAGCGAGTGGTCTGGGCACAGGCGCATTGGCGGAGTGATCAAAGGATGCGTTGATCTTCGCCGGGAATCAGCGCGTCGATCGTTTAAGCGGCGGGAGCCTCGCTCCTGCGTCCAGATTGGGAAACCGCTCACAGGGTTGGATCGATTCAGTCGATTTCCGCATACCGTTTTTGTAATTCCTGATCGATGCAACTTGTCTGCCGATAGATGGGGTGTAACAGCACCTCCCGACGTGCTGCCGAGAGCGAACAAGATGTAACCGTTGGGCCGGAGTTCCTGAAAATGGGCCGGGAATCACGCCGCTGAGGGTATGACGCGCCCAATGGCGAGTCTGATCTCCGGTCTGCGTTGCAGAAGAAAGCGAAAGGGTATTCATGTCAACTTCAACGATCGAACGAACAGAGAATGCTTCGGACAGCGCAAGGAGCAGTCCGCCGAAGCGCAACGAGAGGACGCCGCAAGTGGGAGTACCAAACCGAGAACCGGCGGAGAGGGTTGTGCAGAGCGCTGACCAGCGGACGGGCAAGTACCTGACGTTTCTGCTGGGCCGGGAAGAGTTCGCGATCCAGGTTCTCAAAGTTCGCGAAATTATGGGATTCAAGATATCACCGCAGTTCCGAAGACGCCGCAGTATGTGAAAGGCGTGATCAACCTGCGGGGCAAGGTGATCCCGGTGGTGGATCTCCGGTTGAAGTTCTGTCTGCCTGAAGTGGACTATACGCAGCGCACATGCATCATCGTGGTGCAGGTTCAGTCGGGTGGGGTGGCACTGCATACGGGCATCATCGTGGACGCCGTTTCGGAGGTTCTCAACCTTTCGGCGAGCGACATAGAGGACACCCCTGATTTTGGCGACGGCAACGGGCCGGTCGGGAGCTACCTGCTGGGTATGGCAAAGGTCAAAGGCAAGGTAAAAATTCTGCTGGATATTGACCGGGTGCTCAGTGCGCAGGAAGTTCATGGACTCGACACATTGCTTCAGAACTGATTGGGAAGAGGGAGAGCAAGTCATGGGATCGCAAATGACAATTGGGAAGAAGCTTTTCAGCTGCTTCGCGGCTTCTTTGGCGCTGACGCTGGTGGTCGGAGGAACGTCACTGTGGTTGATCAGCAGTCTGGGTGCGAGCCTGAAGCGGACAGCTAATGTAATTGCGCGAAAGCAACTTCTTGCGGCTGAGATAGACACGCGTGAATCGGATATGCTGGCGGCGGAGCGGGGAATCTTGCTTCGGGGAATGATGAAGGATTCAGCGCTGGTTGCCCAATATAACCAGGATTTCACGGTTGCCGCAGAGAAGATGAAGGGAAGCCTGGAGCAGATGCGTCCGCTGATCGAGACCGAGGAAGGGCACCGGATTCTCTCCGCTATTCCGACATGGCACTTCGTTTCCATCATGAATTCTTTCAACTCGTGAGCTCGGGGAAAGATACCGAAGCGGCCGCTTTCATGAAAGAAAAGATCATCCCAAATCTGGATGAGCTAAGTAAGCAGGCGGTGCTTGAGAAGCAACTCGCTGCTGAACTGATGGAGACAGCACTGAAGGACAACTCCGCGAAGGAGGCACTCGGCACCTGGACAGCGGTGACCATGATTATCTTCGCGCTGGCGGTTGGCGGAATCATTCTCTTTGTTGTTCGCCACATTAACGGTTCACTTCGCAAGGCAATCAGCGATCTCTCTGAGGGCGCGGGACAGGTGGCAAGCGCTGCGGGTCAGATTTCGTCTTCCAGCCAGTCGCTTGCGCAGGGCTCATCGGAACAGGCGGCCTCGCTGGAGGAGACATCTTCTTCGAGTGAAGAAATCAACTCCATGGCACGTAAGAATGCCGAGAACTCTCAGGCTGCTAACGCTCTGGTGGTGCAATCTCAGCAGAAGTTCGAGGAGACGAATCGATCGCTTGAATCGATGGTTTCAGCGATGGGGGATATCAAGTCTTCAAGTGACAAGGTCTCGAAGATTATCAAGGTGATCGATGAGATCGCGTTCCAGACAAACATCCTGGCGCTCAATGCGGCGGTGGAAGCAGCACGGGCCGGAGAAGCTGGAATGGGATTTGCCGTGGTTGCGGACGAGGTTCGGAACCTTGCGCAACGGTGCGCGCAAGCAGCGAAGGACACAGCCGCTTTGATCGAAGAGTCGATTATCAAATCGAACGATGGCCAGACCAAGGTCAGCCAGGTCGCAGTGGCGATCCAGGCGATGACCGAACAATCGGCATCGGTAAAGACCCTGGTGGATGAAGTGAGCCTTGGAAGCCAGGAGCAGACGCGCGGCATCGAGCAGATTTCGAAGGCGCTGACGCAGATGGAGCAGGTGACGCAGCAATCAGCTGCGACCGCGGAGGAAAGCGCCGCAGCGGCTGAGGAACTGACAGCGCAGGCATCCGCCCTGATGGAGGTTGTCCACCAACTGAGTGCCATGGTCGGAGGGATGCAGAGTGCAGCGGCGAGCCGGTCGGAGCGGCCTGGATGGCATGCCTCCGACCCCCGCAAGCCGGCACTGAAGCTGGGGAATCTCCGAGTTGGAAAGGCGCCAATCCAATCGGAGCCGATTCCCATGGACGCGGATTTCAGAGCGATGGCATGAAGCCGGAGGCTCTCGAGGGGAGCAATACGCACTGAATTGCGAAGAGTGAAACGTGACGATATCGGCTTGCGCACGATGAGAAGGACATGGTTCCATGCCAGACCCGGACCAGATCGAAACCAGCGAAAACAGTGCCCTCGAGAATTTGCGCACGCGTGTAGACAGCACTGCGGTGCAAATCGTACTCGGCAATCCCGGCCACAGCGAACGGCTCCAGCTGATGCAGAGCATTGGCGAAGAGGCTGAGCGATGTGGCCAGGAAGAGGTGGCGAAGATCATTCGTAATGCAATTGGAGAGGCTTCGAAGAGTGAAGAAGACAGCACTAAGGAAGATACGTTCTCCGATTGCCTGGTTCATGTCCAGCAATCTCTTCTTGTTCCGAAGCTGGTGGATTCGTCCAAGCCTGAATCTCCGGAAGCGACTCTGTCTGCGAGCAGTCTCGCGGAGGATCGGGAACTGATCGGGGACTTCATCCTCGAAGCTCGTGATCACCTCGCGCAAGTGGAGCAGCAGATGATCACTCTGGAGAAGTCGCTGAGTGATGCGGAAGCCATTAACACCGTCTTTCGAGCATTTCACACCATCAAGGGGCTGGCCGGATTTCTGAGCCTGGATTCAATTCGAGCGGTTGCACATGAAACGGAGACACTGCTTGATCTGGTTCGCAATCGCCGGTTGAGGATCATTCCGGCAATCGTGGATGTCGTATTGGCTGCATCCGATTTCCTCAAAGCTTCACTGGTTCATTTAGAGCAGGGGCTGTGCGGGGGGTCGGCAGCGCCAGCTCCGCAGATGGACGCTTTGCTCGTTCGCATACAGCGAGCCGCATCGGAAGAAGCGACAGATTGCAGAAGCTCTTCTTCCGCGCCCGAGGCAGGAGGAAGTTCAAATGGTGCATGGGACGGCGTCGAACGGCGGCGGACCAGCGAAGACCGGAGGGCACCGGGATCGGAGGCGCATTCCGTAAAAGTAGATACGGCAAAGCTTGAAATCAAGGACGGACCACTCGTGTGTTTTCAGAGACCCGCTGTTGACGTGCTGTTTCACTCGGTTTCAGAAGCCGCGGGACCGAGTGCCACCGCGGCAATCCTGACGGGGATGGGTTCGGATGGGGTACAGGGACTGCTCGCAATGAAGAGGGCCGGCGCTCGAACGCTCGTCCAGGATGAACGCAGTTGCGTTGTGTTCGGCATGCCGAAGGAAGCCGCGAAGGTGGGTGCCGTGGATCGCGTGCTGCCGCTGTCGGAGATCGGGGGAGCTCTCCTTATGGAGGCCACACGAAGCAGCAAGTGACGGCTCTCATCACATAACGAAGATATTGAGACATCAATATACCGTTCGGTGCATCCAACCATTCGTCATCTATATGTCTGCCCGCAATAGAAAACCCATCGACATCTCTGCCGCAGCCCAGAAGCTTCTAGGATTCAAGTCCCTTCGGCCCGGCCAGCGTGAAGCAATTCAGAGCCTGCTGGAAGGCCGTGATACGCTTCTCGTCCAACCTACCGGTTCAGGCAAATCCGCGGTCTACCAGATTGCGGGCAGCCTGCTGGCGGGTGCAACCGTGATTGTGTCGCCATTGATTGCACTCCAGAAGGACCAGGCTGACTCCGTGGAGGCAAGCAAGCTGGACGAAACGGCGGTCATCAACTCGACGTTGTCTGCCAGTGAGCATCGGGAAGTTATGGAGCGCATCGAAGCGGGCGAGGTCGAGTTTATTTTTCTGGCGCCAGAGCAACTGCGCAATCCGGAGACTCTCGAACGCCTGCGGAACGCGGGGATCTCGCTTTTCGCCGTTGACGAGGCGCACTGCATCAGCCACTGGGGACATGATTTCCGGCCCGACTACCTTGAACTGGCACATGTGATCGATGCGCTGGATCACCCACCTGTGCTGGCCATAACTGCCACCGGCTCGAAGGATATCCGGGCCGAGATTATCGACCGGCTTGGAATGCAAGATCCAAAGGTGTTTGTTCACGGCTTCGACCGGCCGAACATTTCGTTGCGGGTCGATCTCTTCAGCGAAGAGGATGAAAAGCTTGAGGCAGTGATCAAGCGGGTCGAATTCGCGGAGAAGCCGGGCATCGTGTATGTCTCGACGCACAAACACGCGGAGATGCTTGCGAAAGAACTGAAAGACCGTGGAGTTGATGCTGTTTTTTATCACGGAGGACTCAAGGCTAAGGATCGAGAGGAAATCCAGGACCGGTTCATGAGCGGGGATGTGCCGGTGATTGTTGCTACGAACGCCTTCGGGATGGGAGTCGACAAGCCTGATATCCGATTCGTCTATCACGCTGATGTAAGCGATTCGGTCGACGCGTATTACCAGGAAGTCGGGCGTGCGGGCCGGGATGGTGAACCCGCAGAAGCGGTACTGTTCTACCGGCCGGGAGATATCTCAGCGCAGCGATACAAGACCAGCGCCGGGCGTGTAAATACGGCGGATCTGCAGGCGATTACCGATGTCCTGGCTTCCAAAAGCAAATCAACGACTGCGCGTGATCTAAGCCACGATACTGGGCTGTCGCAGCGGAAGGTGATCAATATCGTTCACAAGTTGGAAGAGGTTGGCGCGGCTGCGAAGCTTACCTCCGGTGAGTTCAGACTGGTTGAGAAAAAATCGCCAGCGCAGATGCTTGAAGCAGCGTCAGAGCAGCAAGAGGCATTGAAGGAATTGCGGAAGCGGCGGCTCCAACAGATGCAGCAGTATGCCGAAGGGCGGCGCTGCCGCCGGGAGTTTCTGTTGCGCTACTTTGGGGACGAATTCAGCGGACCATGCGGGAATTGCGACCGTTGCGAGGCGATGGGCGGAATTGCGATAGCGCGGTGAGGGGTAGCTAACCTACTCTTCGCGGTGCATCGCATCTAAGCGGCCAAAGGAGGACTTCAATGTCCGTCGCCAATCTTGCGATCAATCAACTTGAGAACCGCCTGCCCAAAGTGATCGACGCCCGCACACATGGGATCATCGATTACTGTCACGCCGCCTTCTTTCTGGGGATGGCATGGATGTGCCGCAAAAGTGAGCCGCGCGCTGCGGTGGCTGCGCTGGCAACGGGCTCATTTGTTCTAGTGCAAGCTCTTCTTACGGATTATCCCTTAGGTGTTAAGAAGGTGATCCCATTCAGTGTTCACGGCCAGATGGATGCTGCTTTCGCTGCGTCATCATTCATGGTTCCCAAGCTCCTTGGTTTTTCCGACTCCAACGCTGCATCTGTATTCACCGGGAACAGCTTTGTAGAGGCAGCTGTTGTGGGCGCCACCGATTTCAGCTCAGAGCGAGCGCGCAGGGAAGAACGCGAGTATTGATATCGAGGTTTGTGGAATGTTCGCCGAAGCTGGAACTTGCATCTCACGAAATTGGTGGATGCACAAATCATCTCCGGCTCAGTCTCATTTTTTACAATTCCCACTGACTCTCCGGAAGCCGATGGCACATTCAGCTGGACGAGCACTTCCATGGTGCTGGTTCAGCTGGAGTCTGGCTCAACGCGAGCCCTCGGCTATACCTATGCCGATAAAGCAGCAGCAATTCTCGCACAGAAACTCATCCAGGAAGTTGTTGTAGGTTCGGACGCACTCTGCCATGCGGCGACTCGTCAGAAGCTTCTAGCCGCAATCCGCAATCTCGGTGAAACCGGGATAGCCATGATGGCGGTGTCGGCCATTGACAACGCCTTGTGGGATCTTCGTGCGCGTCTTGCCAACTTGCCGCTCGTAAGCCTCTTGGGGCAGGTTCGATCGTCCATCGCGGTTTATGGCAGCGGCGGCTTCACAAGTTATACGGACAGACAGCTGGCAAAACAGCTTGGCGGATGGGCTGAGCACGGATTTGGCATGGTGAAGATGAAGATTGGCTCCGAATCAGAGCGCGATCCGGAACGAGTCATTGCCGCACGCCATGCCATCGGAGCAGATTGCAAGCTTTTCATCGATGCCAATGGAGCGTATACCGTCACCCAGGCGATTGAATTGGCTCATTGCTTCGCCCAGCAGGGCGTCTGCTGGTTCGAAGAGCCAGTCAGTTCTGATCATCTAGCCGGTCTCGATCAGGTTCGGCGACGTGCTCCGCTGGGCATGGATATCGCAGCGGGCGAATATGGCTACACTGCCTGGTACTTCCGCCGGATGCTCGATGCAAAGGCCGTCACGATACTGCAAGCAGACTGCACGCGATGCGGGGGGATCAGCGGATTTCTTGACGCTGCATCGCTTTGCTGGGCTTACAACATTCCCTTGTCATCTCATTGCGGTCCAAGTATGCACCTGCACGTGTGCTGCGCGGCGCCACGGGCTATCCATATGGAGTTTTTTCATGATCATGCGCGGATCGAGCGCATGTTTTTTGACGGGTTCTGCGAGCCGCGTAATGGCCAGATGACGCCGGACCGGTCGCGACCCGGCATGGGACTGGAACTGAAAACCGCGGATGCTGAGAGATTTCGGGAATCGCTCTAAACCACGCCAACCACCTCGGCCGCATCCAAGGCGGAAGTACAGGGTTTAGGAGTCTTCATGGCCAAGCAAGTTTCTGATCTGATTGTGGAACGGCTGATTGAGTGGGGTGTTGACACGATCTTCGGCTTGCCGGGAGACGGTGTTGACGGCTTCTTTGAATCTCTAAGAACGCACCAGGACAAGCTGCGTTTCATTCAGGTCCGCCACGAAGAGGCAGCTGCTTTTGCGGCTGTCGGGTACGCCAAGTACACGGGGAGGATTGGCGTTTGCTGCGCGACGTCGGGACCGGGAGGGATCCATCTGCTGAACGGGCTATACGATGCCAAGTGCGACCAAGTGCCGGTCCTGGCGATCACTGGTCATACCTTTCATGACCTGATTGGAATGGACTATCAGCAGGATGTGGATCTCGACAAGCTTTACATCGACGTCGCTGAATTCAACCAGCGGGTGATGGGGCCGGCGCATGCCGTCAACGTCGTCGATATGGCCGTGAGGACAGCCTACGGACGTCGAGGGGTTGCGCATATATGTATTCCGAAGGACATCCAGGAGTGGCCCGTCTCAGACAAGATGCGCAGTGCGGCGAACGTCAAAGGTCACAGCGGAGACTGGGAACATCCGCCTACTTCAGTTCCCGCGGAGTCGCTGCTGCGGCGCGCAGCTGAAGTGATCAATAACGGCTCTCGTATAGCAATCTTTGTGGGCCGCGGCGCTCTAAAAGCACGGGAAGAAGTTGCGCAGCTGGCGGAAACAGTTGGCGGTCCGGTGATCAAAGCTCTGCTCGGCAAGGCTGTCCTGCCAGACCGGAGCCCTTTCACGACAGGCGGACTGGGGCTTCTCGGCACTGCGCCTTCGGTGGATGCGATGGAGGAGTGCGACACCCTCATCATGATCGGGACCAGCTTTCCATATATGGAGTTTCTTCCGAAGCCGGGCCAAGCGAATTGCGTGCAGATCGAACTGGATCCGACCCGTGTAGGGCTGCGATATCCGGTCGATGTTGCGCTTGTGGGCGATGCCAAATCAGTGCTCCATCATCTACTGCCCCTGCTCAAGAAGAAGAACGACAAGTTCCTGAAGAAGTCGCAGGAACGGATGAAGACCTGGAACGAGCTGATGGAGGAGCGTGGGACTCGAACAGATGTGCCCATGAAACCGCAGGTTGTTACGTATAACCTCAACAAGTTCCTTGAAGATGATGCGATCGTGACTGCGGACAGTGGGACGATTGCGACGTGGTCTGCCCGCCAGATTGAGATGCGCGGATCCATGCAGTTCTCGCTTTCCGGTTCACTGGCCACGATGGCGAATGGTCTTCCGTACAGCATTGGCGCAGCCGCTGCGTACCCCGGAAGGCAGGTTGTCTGCGTGGTCGGGGACGGCGGCTTGAGCATGCTGATCGCCGAGCTGGCGACGCTTGTGAAATACAAGATGCGGGTGGCCGTCGTTGTTGTGAAGAACAATGTGCTTGGGCAGATCAAATGGGAGCAGATGATTCTGGAGGGAAATCCAGAGTTCGGAGTGGAGCTTCAACCGATCGACTTTGCCAAGATAGCCGAGGCATGCGGTGTGCGCGGATTTACGATCGAGCGACCCGAAGAAGCGGAAAGCACCTTCAGAGATGCGCTTTCGCATTCCGGTCCTGTACTCATTCAAGCAGTGGTCGATCCCAATGAGCCGCCGATGCCGGGGAAGGTGACGACTGAACAGGCTTACAAATTTGCGAAGTCGCTCGTGCGCGGGCAGAAGGACGCGGCGAAGATTCTCGAGACGATTGCGGAAGATAAACTTCGCGAGGTGATCTAGGGTCCGGAATGAGAGAGGGCAAAATAGAGATTCTCCATCCGTTCGACGAAATCAAAACGTTAGAGAATCGTATACGTGAAGGGCGCTTTCAGCGTTCGCTTGCGCTCCTGACCGCGGCAACAAGTGTTTTCAGCGGCCTGGAAGTAGCTTATGAGCACTACCGGGGCAGCTACAGCCGTCGCGTAATGTATACGCCGGTCATTCTGAGCGTGGTTCTCGCCATCGCGGGTGTGGCGGCGTTCTTTAGCCGACGCGCAGCAAGGACGGTTCTGCGGTTTGCCGCGGCGGTGACGCTGGTGGATGCAGGGGTTGGTTTCTATTTTCATGTCCGCGGGATCCAGCGAAAACCGGGCGGCTGGCGGCTTCCGATGACCAACATGATTATGGGGCCGCCCATCTTTGCACCGCTGCTTTTCGGAACCAGCGCTTACCTCGGCCTCGTGGCATCGTATCTGCAACGTGAAGATGCGAATGCAATTGAAAACGGATCCCGTGAGGGAACAGATACATGGCTCGCCCGTCTGCTTCCTCCGCGTGAAGGGCGTGAACTGATTTCGGAAGAGCAGGATATTCGTGAGGGCGCGTTTCAACGGCAAGTGGCGATCGTAACGGGAATTAGCGCGCTGCTCAGCGGATTTGAAGCGTACTATTCGCACTACAAAAATAACTTCCGTTATTGGGTGCAGTGGACGCCGATCGTGATTTCTCCTCTGCTTGCTGCAGCATCGTTTGGCGCTGTGCGCAGCCGGCGCGTGGCGACGACAGCGCTGCCGGCGATCTCTGCGATTGCGGCAGCTGACGCAGCGGTGGGGTTTTACTATCATGCACGCGGTGTGCTGCGCAGGCCCGGAGGAACAAAGTACTTGATCTACAACATGATCTATGGCCCGCCGATCTTTGCTCCCCTTCTTTTCGGTGCAGCGGGCATGCTGGGCATTCTCGCGAGCCTTCTCAGAAGGAGACGAGCATGAAGGGATCACCTCGTAAGAACCATGGGAGTTTCGATCTTGATACATCGCTGCTTCCGCGAAAGTCCGGGACAGGCGAAGCGATTATGCCGTCATCGCAGCCCGGCTATTATCCGGGGTACAGCGCGCTTTCGCAGCAAGCTTACTGGGACAAAGCCACTCGCGATCTTGTGAATGATCGTGTCGAGAACGTGCCGCGGATTCGTTTTTTCAGTGCGGAGTCCGCCCGATTCTGGCGCGCAGTCCTCGACCACGTTATGCCTCAAACCGACCGAGTGGCTGAGCGACGCATTCCTGTTCTTGAACGGATCGACGATCGGCTTTATCACAATCGGGGCGTCGGCTACCGCTACGAGAAGATGCCACCCGACCGGGAGGCATATGCGCTGGCGGAAGCGGCAATCAACGAGGAGGCGCAGGCGCGATACAACGGAGCGTATGTTGATCTCCCGCAATTGCAGCAGGACCTTGTGCTTCAGGCAATTCACGACGGTAAGCCGCTTGCGGCGAAGCCGATCTGGAAGCAGATGTCGATTGGCAGGTTCTGGCTGCTCCTGATGCAGGATGCAATCGAAGCTTATTATGCGCATCCGTGGGCATGGGATGAGATCGGTTTTGGTGGGCCGGCCTACCCACGCGCGTATACTCGCCTGGAGCGCGGGGAGCCTGAGCCATGGGAAGTGGAGGAAGAGCGCTACGAATGGGAGGCGCCGCGTTACTCCGTCTCGGACACGACGGAGGCGACCCATCATTTGCATAGTGAATCGCGCCAGAACGAATTTATTCCGGATGAGAGCCAGTGAAGACGCCTCTACTCGGCCCGTTTGATTCGAGGGGCGACAATCATCATGCGCTCGGGCCGTTGCAGCATATCGATCTTCCGATGCGCCGCTACCGCGACAGCGACGAAGTTGACTACGTGATTGTTGGTTGCGGGTCCGGCGGTGGCGTGTTGCTGCAACGGCTGAGCCGGGCTGGTTTCCGCGTGGTTGCTCTTGAGGCAGGGCCATTCTGGAACACAGAACGGGACTGGGTAAGCGACGAGTCGGGTTCACACAAGCTCTATTGGGAGGATTTGCGGGTCACCGGCGGAACTGATCCTCTTGCCTTCGGCGCGAATAACAGCGGCAAGGGAGTGGGCGGGGGATCCGTGCACTGGGCAGCATTCACTCCACGATTTCATCCGTCAGATTTCGAGGTCTATACCCGTGACGGTTTAGGGGCAGACTGGCCCATCTCATACGAAGTTCTCAGGCCGTATTACGAGCAACTAGAACTCGAGATGCCTGTTGCGGGACCGGCATATTTTCCCTGGGGACATCCTCATGGCTACCCGTATGGTCCGCACCCGATGGGAGGAGTCGGCAATGCGCTGATCAAAGGCTGCTCGGCACTTGGGATTCCTGTATCCATTGGCGGACCTGTTGCGATCCTCTCTGGATCGCGCGCCGACCGGCCCCATTGCATTTACCGAGGCTATTGCATCCAGGGCTGCAAAGTCGGAGCGAAGGCCAGCACTCTGATCACGCACATTCCGGATGCAATCGAGCATGGCGGGGAAGTGCGCGAGCATTCAATGGCGTATCGCATTGAACTGGGGAATACGGGCCGCGTTACGGGTGTTCACTATTTTGATCGGGATGGGGCTGCGTGGTTTCAGCGAGCGAAGGCGGTGATTGTGGCTGGGTACGCAATTGAAACTCCACGACTGCTGCTGAACTCAGCGTGTCCCGGGCATGAGAACGGGCTGGCCAATTCAAGCGATACGGTCGGGCGTTACCTGATGGCCCAGGCCGGCAATGTCGTGCTGGGGCGCTTTGAGCAGCCGGTACGCATGTACAAGGCTCCGCCGGCCCACGCACTGACTGAGGAGTTCTATGAAACCGATCCGCGTAATGATTTTGCGCGTGGTTTTGCGATTCAGACGGTTGGTCCGCTGCCGATAGCATTTGGAAAGCAAATGGTTTCCGCGAAGCGAGCATGGGGGTGGGGTTTACGCCGCGAGATGATGGACTACAACCACTGGGCGAGTTTCGGTCTTTTGGGTGAGATTCTGCCGTGGGCTGAAAATCGAGTCACTCTCAGTGAGGAGCGAGACCAGTTCGGCATTCGCGTTCCTCACATCTCGTTCAACCTTCATGACAATGACCATAAGCTCATCAAGGCCGCGAAGGATAAGACCATGGAGGTGATGCACGCGGCTGGAGCGACGGAGGTGGTTCAGGAGGCGCGCTATGCTCACCTGGTCGGAGCGGCGCGCATGGGTGATGATCCGCGTAGCTCGGTGGTGGATAAGTTTGGACGAACGCACGATATTGCAAATCTGTTTGTGTGCGACGGTTCCATCTTACCCACGCAGGGATCGGCAAACCCGGGGCTCACGATCCAGGCGCTGGCGGCTCGCACTGCCGACTATCTGATCGCGCAGGGCGACGCAATCTCCTCGAGCAACAAGCGCGACATGCATGAGGCACCGATGAGACGAGAGCTTGCGCCGCCTGATACGTGGGGGCACGGAGTACCGCGAGTCAAATGAGTCAGGCGACGGCCTGGTTGGCCTCAAGGTGGAAGTCTGCCAGGAGGGGGAGATGATCTGAGGCTACCAGCGCTTTGCGGCTGCGCCACACAGTTGTGTTTTCCAGCTTCAAGGGCTCTTCGTAATAGCAATGATCCAGACTGAGAAGCGGGAGCACCCCGGGATAGGTCCGCTCGAAGCGGAATGGCGGTCGCGGGCGATGACTCAAGAAGCTTTTTTGCAAGACCTTGGTAGTGCGGCCGCGCGTCCATTCGTTGAAATCCCCGATAACGATGCGGGGACCGCTCAGCTCAGGCTTTGCCAGGATTTCGTCGCCGATCAATACTTCGATCTGCTTGCGACGTTCCAAGTAGCCGGTTCCGAAGTGTACGTTGAATACGTTGACCTTGAGGCCATCTCCAACGTCGATGACACAGTGCAGAACACCGCGCTCCTCGCGTCGGGAACGCGTGATGTCGTGAGTATGGGCCTCGATGATGGGGAAGCGAGACAGCACCATGTTCCCGTAGCGGCCCCCGTGGAGGGGCCGCGTCTTTCCGAAGGCCATGTGCAGTGTTGGGAAAGCAGCTGCAATCTGGTTTGCCTGATCGAACTTGCCCGTTCCTCCAGGCGCATCCACGATCTCCTGCAGGCACAGGATGTCCATGTCGAGCTCGGCGATCACGCGAATCACGCGCTCAGGCGAGATCGTGCCATGGATTCCGCGGCATTTATGCGTATTGTATGAAGCAATGCGGAAGTGAATCGAGTGTTTGGTCATTGCTGTCGCTCGAATACCATGCCCATTAATTCTGTTGCGCGTTCCGATACCGGGCGGTGCCGCCACTCCTCGAGTGAAATCCTTCGGCTTTGCTCCAGGTCGAAGGCCATATCTTTCTCAAACCGCAAGGCAACGTTCGCGTCGCGTATCGCAAGATTTACTTCATCGTTGATGCCGAATGAGCGATTGTCGAAGTTCGTCGATCCCACAACCACCCAGCGACTATCCACACATAATACTTTCGCATGAATCATCGACGGTTGATACTCATAGACTTCGGCGCCGGCCTTCAGCAACTCGCCATATCCGGCACGGCTGGTGCTGCGGGTGACCAAATGATCGCTCTTCCGGCCGGGAACGAGAATCCGCACGCGAAGGCCGCGTTCCACAGCGCGGCACAACTCTTTCATCAAGTTCTTGTCGGGAAGGAAATAGGGCGTTGTGATGGTGATGCTTTCGTGTGCTGAGGCGAGCAGCAATTGAAAAAGAATTCGTGCCCTGGTTCCGCCGCCCACCGTGGGGGTACTATTCACAACCATGGCGACGAGCGGATGCTCATTCCGGATGCTCGGGAAGTATGCTTCTCCGTTGAGTAGTTCTCCGGATACGGCGAGCCAGTTCTCTGCGAACGTTGCCTGAAGGTTGCATACGGCCTCGCCTTCAATCCGTACAGCAGAATCGCGCCACCGGGGATGTTTCTTCGTGTCCAAGTACCATTGGTCGGCAATGCCCGCACCACCGATGAATCCGATCTTTCCGTCTACGATCATCAGTTCACGATGGGTTCTATGATCGACGTGCATCAGCCGGTACCAGTTCAGGCTGTTATACCATCCGACTTTGCCGCCAGCGTTCAGCAGCGGCGCCAGATATCTCTTCGAGGCGCCTGCGCTGCCGAATGCATCCAGCACCAGATTGACCTTTACGCCCGCGCGGGCCCGCTCGGCCAAGGCAGAGAGATATTGGTCGGCGATTTCGCTCTTGTGAAAGATATAGGCCTCGATGTTCACGCTTTGGGTCGCGTTTCGGATCGCCTCCAAAGCAGCCGGATAGAACGACGGGCCATTTGTGAGAACTTCCAGAGTTCCGGTCTTGTTTACCTGCGCGTCGGTCAGAGCCTCCAAGACCTGCAGAAAACGTTCTGAGTCGTTGGGCGGTAGATCTCTGCGGTCGGTCAATTCATATCTGGGCATCGGACCGAACATCCCCCCGAGCAAGGAGGACGCAACAAGTACGAGTGCCACGATCCCGGGCACGGCAACCCAGGAAGGAATAGACACGACCATGAGGCACAAGAACACGTCAGCTTAGATGCTGCTGAGATGTGAATGGTTCGGGCCGGAACGATGGCCTATTCAGGGTCCGGGAGATTCTGCAAATCAATCCCGAGTTGCTGACATTTCTTATATAGGTGACTACGTTCGAGTCCAAGGGCTTTCGCCGTCTGGGTCACATGCCGGCCGTGCCGATCGAGCTCGGCCAGTACCGTTTGCCGCTCAAATGCAAGTACCCGCTGGGCGAGAGGAGCGGCGGAATCGGCTTCGGAGATCCGCGTCTGGGCGGCTCCGGATTTTGAAGCCGGGAGGGCCAGAAGAACATCTTCTCCTTCGATCCGAGATCCGGCTAGCAACAAGAGGCGCTCAACGACGTTTCGCAATTCGCGGATGTTGCCGGGCCAGGAATAGTCTTTCAGGGCGTCGATCGCCGAATGTCCGAACGGTACCGGTTTCCAGCCGTTTTGTGCAGTAACCTGCCGGGCGAAGTGTTCGACCAGCACGGGAAGGTCCTCGCGGCGATCGCGAAGAGGGGGAAGCGTCAGAGGGAAAACGACCACACGGTGATACAAATCCCGTCGGAAACCATTGCTCTCGACGAGTTGCTCAAGATTGCGATGAGTGGCGACAACGACGCGCACATCGACTTTGGTGGGCTTGTCGGCGCCAATGCGCTCGATCTCACCTTCCTCGAGTACGCGGAGCAGCTTTGCCTGCATAGCGATCGGCATGTCGCCAATTTCGTCGAGGAAGAGCGTGCCCCGATGCGCTTGCTCGAATTTCCCGTTATGGCGCTGGGCTGCCCCGGTGAACGATCCCTTCTCGTGTCCGAAAAGTTCACTCTCGATCAGTTCCGCAGGGACGGCTGCGCAATTCAGTGTGACGAAGGGGCCGTTCGCGCGCTGGCTCTTCTCGTGCAGTGTACGCGCGACAAGCTCCTTTCCGGTCCCCGTTTCACCATAGATGCATACGCGAGTTTCGCTTGCCGCGACGCGTTCGATTTGAGCCATTACTCGCCGCATTGTCTCGCCCGTCCACACCATAGTGTGCTTGCCAACCCGGGTGCGCAGATCGCGATTCTCTGACTCGAGCCGCGTCAACTTCATGGCGTTGTCTAAAGTGACAAGCAGTTTTTCGGTGGAGAGCGGCTTCTCGAGAAAATCAAGCGCTCCTAGGCGAGTAGCTTGCACTGCCATTTCGATATGGGCTTGTCCGCTCATCATGACTACGGGTGCGGCGACTTCGGAGTTCTTGAGATCTTCGAGTAGCGCGAGCCCATCGCGCCGGGGCATGACTACGTCACTCAAGATCAAATCGAATGGCTGGGACTGCGCCAGTTCCAGTGCACGGACCGCGTTGTCGCAAACAACTGCCTCGTGTCCGGCGAGCCGAAAGGCACGGGACAGAGACGCCAGAGTGTTGGCCTCATCATCGACAATTAGAATTTTTGCGCTCATGCACCAGCCCTCGGAAGCGTTATGACGAAAGTCGCGCCCTGCCCCTGGGGACTCTCCACCGCTATCGTACCTGCGTGATCGGCAATGACGCTCTGCACAATGGCGAGGCCCAGCCCCGTGCCATGCTGTTTGGTGGTGTAGTAGGGTGTGAAGAGCCTGTCGCACTCCTCGGGGGTAAGACCCTGTCCGGTGTCCGAGACGCGGATTTCGACATTGCTTTCACGATTAAAAGCAGAAATCGTGATGGTGCCGCCATCAGGCATGACATCTTTTGCATTCAATACAAGATTTGACAAAGCTCGGTGCAGCAGCTCCGGATCTGCCATCAAAGGCATCGGCCGGTCGTCAAGTTGCATTTTGAATTCGATTCTGGGCCCTTCGTTGCTTTCCGCTGCATAGAGGCTTCGGACTCGAGCCAGGGCATCTTTCGCATCGATACGCTCAAGTTCGGGCTTGGGCATTTTGCTGAAATCGCTGAAGCGGCCGATGATTTTTTTGAGATTGCCGATCTCCATACTCAGCGTCTGCGTGCTCTCGTTGAAGACCTCGTCGAATTCTGCGGGAGGCAACTGCCGGGCACGCGTCAGATTCTCGACTGTGAGTTGCAGCGGGAAGAGGGGGTTCTTCAGCTCATGAGCGAGGCGCCTGGCCAATTCCCGCCAAGCCGCGACACGTTCGCTCTGGATGAGCCTCTCACGCTGATTTTCAAGCTGCTCTGTCATGTGGTTGAAACTGCGGGCGAGAACACCTACTTCGTCGTTTCCGCGTTCTGGGACGCGGGCATCCCAGCTGCCGCCTGCGACTTCCTCCGCTGCACGAGCTAATTCTTCAACGGGCCGCGAAACGCGCGCAGCGATCCAGAGGCTGAAGATAATCGCCAGCAAGATCCCGGCGCCTGCTACGCCATAGGCAATCTGCCGGATCTGCTGTTGTTCTGCGAGCAGCCCGTTCCGTGAGATTGCGACGGTGAGAACGGCGAGCACTGTACCTGCCGAATTCTTCAGCGGGATTGCGGTGGCGGCGACGCTGTCCTGGTGACCGGAAGTGAGATAGAGGATGCCAGCCGTTTCGCGCCCGGTTTTGCGGGCCTGTTCAATGATGTGGGAGTAATTTGCAGCACCGGGAAGCATCCCGTCGATGCCGAGCATTCTTTTTGGATCAAATGCCGCGGCGGTCGCACTCTGCGAGAACGCGGCATCCAGAGTGCCGGGGATAACCGGATCACTGTATAGTCCGATCTGCATCCCCGGGGCTACGGGCAAGTCCGCCAGGAAATGTTGGTCTACCCGCACTCCACCAATTACCTTCACCGCGGGCTCAGCACCGCGAATCGTACGTACCGCAAACAGACCCAGAGCAGTGCTTCCATCGGACAGGTCTTCGGATTTCAGGAAAGGAGTGGAACTCGAGTCCCTTGCTGCGGGTTCGGGATAGCCGAATCGTGCTGGCCATTGGGCTGAGCTGACGATATTTCCATCGGGGCCCACCACTTCAAGGAAATCAAGGCGCGCATCCTGAGCCAGGGTCTGCGCCTCGTTCAGGAATGGTGCAGAATCACCAGACTGGACCAGTTCGAAAGCCACACTTCGCATGTGCTCCTGGCTGGCAATGCGATCGATGGCCGCGGCAACACTGGCGGAGCGGTGCTGAAACTCACGTTGAAACTGACTGACGAAGAGAGCCGTTTCATCCTGGTTGTGACGTTCGAATACCTGTCGAATTCGAACCAACACGGTCGAGGCCACTGCCGCAACTGCCGCCGCAACAGTCAGGGAGAAGAGAAGCAGGAGTTTCTGGCGGAGACTCACCTCGTATCCTCCAGCGAGGCATAGGCCAGATCTGGAGTTGCGTCAGCGCGCAGGCGAAGATCTCGCAGCCTTGCGCCGTTGGCGTAAGCCATGGGCAGATCGAGCAAAGGGATAATTCTTCGGCTATCCAGTATCGCTTTTTCCTGCTTATAGAGCGCATCGGGAAGCTGTTCCGTCACAGGGGCTGGAACTCCTGCATCCCACAGAAGTCGCTCGAGCGCGGCGGCTGGATCATCTCCAGCGATGGAGAGGGTGCGGAGCACAACGTCTGCACGCTGCGTGCCCGCGGGTACGGTTTGCACATTGAAGCCCGCTTCGCGCAGGTTTAGCGAAATTCGCTGCGCCGCGAGCTGCACTGCACCGTCACCCTCGACACTCATCGTAAGGCTGGTTGTGCCCAGACCACCGCGCAGTTCATGCGCCTTGTTGAGATCGCGATCCGTTGGAAACAGGAATGCATAGCCGCTCATCCGGGCGGGGAGAAGGCTGGCGGTGGCCTCCCCTTGTTTTTGGAAGATCACATTGTAAATAGAGCTACGGTCTACCGATGCTGCGATGGCTGCTCGTACCTTGACATTTGCTAACGCGCCATCATCTCTCAGCAAAAGTGCGAGAAGGCTAACTGGCGGAGAGGTGTGGAGGGAAAGACGTTGTTGCTGTGCCTGACGCAGTTGTTCCGCCGGAACTTCGACGACATCGGCGCGCCCGAGGCTTAAGTCCAGCCACTGGTCCCGGACGGCGCGATGCACGCGAACCTCAATGGCATCTGCGAATGGCCGGCCCGACCAGCTATTCTCATACGCAATCAACGCGAGTACGCCGTTGGTGAAGCCATTCACCTGGAATGGTCCTGTACCCACGCCAACGGTGGACGAGGCGCCCGCGGTGGATGTGAGAGCGATAAGGAACTGATCGCTTGCCAACAACGACGGGAGAGTGGGCATGGGTGAGTCATTGGTGAAAATGACGAGCGATCCAACCGCCTTCACCGCGTCCCACGGACAATGTGCGCTGCATGACGCGTTGAGCGATGCTATTACGGTTGCGGAGGTCAGGGCAGTTCCATCATGAAATCGTACCCCTGGTCTTAGTCGGAATTGCCATCGATGATAGCTGTTGTCCTGTTCCCAGGAGACCGCAAGCGAAGATTGCAAAGAGCCGAACGAGTCGAATTGCGTTAGCCCGTCATAGACAAGCCGGCGCGCAACCCCCGAAGGCCGCTCCCAGGGGTCACCTGCAATTTCGACATGAATCGTTCCGCCATAATGAGGACGCGTCCTTCCCCATGCGCAAATCTCAATCAAAACGAAAAGAATGCTAATTGCAAAGCGCCGTGACACGGTCCACCTCATAAGTACCTGCGGGATTGCGCACCACTGCCATTGCGCTCTTTCCGTCCTGGCCTGTCCACAGTGCGGCGACGGTTCCATTCATGATGAGTACGTTGCTTTCGGGAATGGCATCGAGTGCGGGAATGACAAAAGCTCGAAGGCTGTCATTCTCAGCCGCGCCGGAACTGGAGGCGATCACTTGTGTGCCAGCGCCACATCCAGAACGCACCACGGCGAAGTCACTTCCCCAATCGCGCGTCCCGGAGACGATGCGTGCGCTGTTGTTTTCGACGATCTGAACCTTTCCATCAATCCCGGTAATCAGCAGTGCTGCGCCGCCAGCAGCCCGCGGGAGCAACCCTGCCGAGTAGAAAGGGGGCAGATCTGTACCGATGTTGGGCGTAACCACTCCGGTGAAGAAATCGCGGGCAGCATTATAGAAAGCTTTCAGGGAAGGAGCGCTGCTCGCATCCGCGGTTTGGTAGATCGGCCAGGGATCGTCACTCGGTCGGCACCGCACCGTCCATCCGCTTACGCGCGTATCGCCGTTCAGTGGCAGTGAATAGCTTCCGGAGCACTGTGTTCCCGGCGCATAGGCCAGAAACGAACCGCCATCTGCTGCAGGACTCAAAATGCCATGCGGGTCGCGCACAGGTCTTGTTCCCATTGCGAAGGAATCCGTTTCGACCCAACTTGCGCCAGAGGACGAGAATACGGCGATGCGATCGGCATACATCACCACAAGATGGCCATTGATCTCTGCGGTGGCGACGATCGGACTATCACTGACGGAGGCTCCCAGTCGATTCACCAGGCGCGGAATCATTTCTTTTCGCAAGACGACCCTGTCGCCGCTTGCGATTGTGGCTGTCGGCTCGAGCGCATCCGCACGTACCATGGCCACACGTGTGTCATTGCCTTCCACAATTTCCGCGATCCACAATCGATCGCGAAGGTTCTGACTGAGAGTGACGCGGATCAGGTTTGCGCTCTCGGCCCCTCCCGCTATGACACCGCGGACCTTCAGGTCTTGTTCGAGGAGTTTCCGGATAGCCGGGATCTCGCTTGCGGGAATCACTGAGAGGTTCCGGATGGTCAACTGCGCCTGTCCGGGGCCGAGAATGTCGGCGATCTGGCCGGCCAACTCCGCTGCGGGCTGCGTCCATTTCTCCTGCTGCTGCGCACCTGCCACAAGCGTCGCGAAGCCAGCGGACCAGCACACCGCCAAAATCACTGCTTTGACCAGTCTCATTGCCCTCATCGATGCTCGCTTGTTTCTGCGCGGATTATATCGCTCTATGGTTCCAGCCGATATTGCCCGGAAGTGGATCAGATCTGCCGACATCGAATCCACATCTCCCTTCTATGGCAGGTTGACGTGTGGAGCATTTCCGTCCGGAGCAAAGGTATGCATCGGGCGGCTCGAAAGAATGTGCAGTACGTCTTCATATCCCTTTGCGAAGTCGTAGTAGAAGCGCGGCGGAGTTGCGAAGACGTACCGGCTATTCCGAGCGATTTCGGATGGAGGAAATGGCGCAGCGCTGACCCCGAGTGTCTCCTCTCTGATTTCGAGCCACTGTTTGCGCGTGAATACCATGATCGGGATATCCTCATATGGTTGGGCGGCCGTGTACTTCGGATGCCTGATGCGGAACTGCGGGCCAACCTGATCATGGACGGACGGCTTGAGAGCCTTTCCTGACCACTGTTCCTGAATGACTGAGAATTCCTTCCAGTCTTGCGGCAGGTTGAGGCGGAATCCGAACTCCTTGTTGACGTAGACGACAGGTAGCTCCGAACTCCCGGTGTTTTTCCTAGCGGGTTGATGCCGCGGCTGCGGCGCTGCGAACTCGCGCCGCGCGGCAGTAGCGACCGCCAGCAGCAAAAGAAGGATTGCCAGGAGTTTGAAGTCGCTTTTCATTGGATCGCATCCTGTGGAGGAGTCTTCCGGTCATCTGCCCGTATGGTGAGGGGCCTAACCAGCGCCTCCTCACCATACCGCCCCCCGGGTTGTTAATGTCCGGCCTTTGGCTCTGGTTCTGATTCTGCATCCATCTCCTGGTTGATCACCGGTGCGTTCGCCATGTTCTTGAACACATCGTTTGCGAAGAAGAATTTTCCATCTGATGGCACCATGACAACCTGAATCTTGTCAGACAGCCGCTCCGCGACGATCTTGTTGATCAGGAGCGGCGACTTGTTGAGCAGAGAGGCTTCGCTTGTCATCCGCTCGGCGTTGGCAGAGGCGATCAGCTTGATTCGACTTGCTTCAGCATCCGCCAGCAGGTTGCGCCGCTGCAGCTCTGCTTTGCTATCGATCACCTTGGCTTCAGCTTCAGCTTGCGCATTCTGGATTGTGGATTGTTTCCGTGCTTCGGCCTCGAGCTTGGTCTGCTCGATCTGCTTCTGTTTCAGCGGGAGAGTGTACTGCATCGCGTCCGCTTCGCCCTTGGCTTCGATCACCCTTGCCTGCGCATTACCTTCAGCCTGTTTGGCCTTCTGCTTTGCCTCGGCTTCCGCTTGAAGTTCAGCGATTCTCACCTGCTTCTGCTGTATCTCCGTGTCGATGGTCATCTGATCATCCTGCTGTTCTTTAAGGAGCAGGCCTTCGAGCCCTTTTGCGTATTGTTCTGGCAGCTGGATGTCGGACAACATAACTTCTTCGACGACGATTCCGTCGGTGGCCAACCTCTTGGTGATGATGCCGGCAGCGCGGCTGCGCACTTCTTCGCGCTTGCTTGAGAAGATCTCGCGAACCGTGTACGAGGGGGCCAGTTCGCGCCAGGCGCTGGATACTACCGGAGGAACTACCTGCTGGTCTGCTGGCTGAGGCAAATGTGCCTGAACGCTGGCGAGTTTGTTCGGGTCAAGCTTGTAGCGGACCGTTACCGCCAGCCCGATGTTCAAGCCTTCCCGCGACTGGACGGTCATGTTGTTCTTTATCCCTGGCTTGCCGGCGTCGACGATGCCGGCGGTGAACATATGGTCGCGCAGGTCAAACATTTGAACGCTCTCCACCAATGGAGTCACGAAGTGTAGCCCGGGATAAAGCGTGCCCGGCTCGGTTCCTCCGATCTGGCTGACACGGACACCGCCCATGCCGCTGGGGACCACAACCATACTGCCTGCGATCAGCAGCGGTACACATGCGACTAAAGCGAGTGCTGCCGGCATTCTCCATGCGACCGGCTCTGGTTCTGGTTCAGCCGGGCCAGGCTCCATAGGCATTCCCTGGCCGCCAGACTTCTTTCTCAATGCGTACCGGAATTGCATCCATAGTCCATGCAGCGGGATGCCTGCCGCGATTGTCATCATCAGTACGCCCAACATCATCAGCAATGTTTTCAGCGCAATCATTTTCTGCCTCCGCACTCAACGGTCTCGTTCTTGTGCTCTTCCCGTCCGCGTCCCGTTCTGGCCGCCCCGTGTTTTCTGGATACCGGCCATGGAGCAATCAAAAGCCGGGCCAGCCCACCCAACGTCAGTTCCTCAAACAGCAGCGCGGCTGCTACCGGCAACAGCGCTGCTCCTAATCCGTGCATTGAATCTGCCAGCAGAATCATTTCGCCCTCCGCTACTTTTCAGCCGCGATGGCGTCGGCGGTCACGTCAGAGATGGACGGCGCCGGAGCAACGCTTGCAAGCACCACCGGCTCCTGCACGGTGACCGGAACGGGTCCGCCGAACAATTGAGCAGTCTGCTCATTGCGCTGGCCTATCAACTCAACTTTGTCGCCGACGGATACCATCTCGTACATTTCCTCGAGATCTTTTTTCGCCATTCGAATGCATCCGTGCGAGGCCGCTTTGCCGATGGACTTCGGTTCGTTTGTTCCGTGGATTCCGTATCCCTTGATGCTGAGGCCCATCCACCGCGAACCGACCGGATTTGCGGGACCCGGCTGAATGACCTTGCCCTCGTGCTGGTAGACCGGATTCTTAACGCGCCGCCGGATCTCGAAAGTTCCTTCCGGGCTCGGGGAGGAGGGCTTGCCGACAGCAACCGTGTAGACCTTCATGACATGGCCGTCTTCGATGAGCGCCAGCTTGCGATCTTCAAGGCTGACCACGATCGTCCGCGTCGCTGCGGCGGCCTGAGTGGAATTGATCACTGACGGCGCACCTGCGGCCTGTCCCAGGGCATGCATTGCCAAAAACATCATTCCGCTCCCCGCCACTGCCCACTTGCTCCATCCGTTCGCTTTCATCGGATCCCCCATCTGGTGCGCATTTGCCAACGCCAGAGAGATTGCAGGCACTATGCCATTGGCTTGGCCGATGAAAACAAATAACTTAGGGAGGAAGTGGGTCGGCGGAAGCGTATCTCCAGGAACACGGCTGTGTCAGGGTTGACACGCGGGAGGCGATCACAGATCGGTCTTGCAGGGCACGGCCTTCGATTTGGATCTCGCCTGATATGTTGGCTCCAGTGACTTCCCGTATCACCATTGCGATCGACACCGGCGGCACGTTTACCGACTGCGTTTATCGCAGGGCGGGCCGGATGGAGGTGCTGAAAGTTCCATCCACTCCGGATGACCCAAGTCGCGCCATTGTCGAGGCAGTAGGCCGGATATGCGCGCTGATCGGTGCGGATGAGGTTGACGTTCGCCACGGAACGACCGTTGCAACGAATGCATTACTTGAGCGCAAAGGGGCGCGCGTGGCCTTTGTTACGACGGCCGGCTTTGAAGACACGCTCGCAATCGCGAGGCAGGCTCGGCCAAGTCTCTTTGACTGGAATCAGCATCGGCCCGAGCCCATTACGGATCAGTCCTTCGGAGTGGTGGAGCGAATAGCACCTGATGGTTCGGTCCTCATTGCAGTGCCCAAAAAAGAATTGCTCGACCTTCGACGCAAGATTCACGAGAGTGGCGCGGAATCCGTTGCGGTTTCACTCCTGTTTTCGTTCGCGAATCCCGCGCATGAGAAGGTGGTCGCAGAAGCATTGAGGACGCTGCGCCTGCCGATGTCGCTATCGCACCAGATTCTTCCCGAGTTTCGCGAGTACGAACGAGGAAGTACCGTAGCGCTCAACGCATATCTCGCTCCTCGCATGCAGGGTTACATTCAGGCCCTGGAACGCGGCCTGGCGAAGCACCGCGGGACGATCAGCATTATGCAATCGTCGGGCGGGGTGACATCCGCGGCTTCTGCCGCACGCGAACCGGTTCGCACCATACTCTCAGGACCGGCGGGAGGTGTGATCGGTGCACTCAGCGTGGCGAGGTCTGCGGGAGTGGATCGTATTCTCACCTTTGACATGGGCGGCACCTCAACAGATGTGGCGCTCCTCGATACGACTCGCGAACCGCCAACCACGAGCGAAGGGCAGATCGAAGGGTTTCCCGTCAGCATTCCCATGCTGGACATCCACACGGCCGGTGCGGGTGGCGGCTCGCTTGCGTGGATGGACATAACCGGCGCGCTCCAGGTTGGTCCACACTCGGCGGGAGCTGATCCCGGTCCGGCCTGCTATGGACGCGGCGAACAGGCCACGGTCACTGACGCAAACCTTGTGCTTGGTCGGTTGCACGCCGATCATTTTCTGGGTGGGGCGATGAGGCTCCACGATGACCGGGCGCGGACCGCGATTTCGGCGATTGCGACGAAGAGTTTCGCGACGGTTGAACATGTGGCTGAGGGAGTGATTCGAGTTGCAAATGCTCGGATGGAGGCCGCTCTCCGGAGGGTTTCTGTCGAACGCGGATTTGATCCTCGCACCTGCACCCTGTTGGCTTTTGGAGGAGCAGGCCCGCTGCACGCGTGCGCGCTCGCGGAAGCACTCGGTATACGTCGCGTTCTCATTCCAGCCGCTCCCGGCGCGCTCTCGGCGCTCGGCATTGTGGATGCGGATCTTCGCCGGGAGTTCTCGCGGACGGTGATGCTCAAACCCGGCTCGAGCCGGATATCTGATTTTTTTCGCGCGCTTGAATCGGAGGCTCGCGACGCTTTTGTGCCCGATGGATACAAACCGATTCTTAAGAGATCGGCGGATATCCGGTATCAGGGGCAGGGCTATGAGATCCGGGTTGACTGGTCCGCAAACGCGATCGCCCGGTTCCATCAGATGCATCAACGGTTGTACGGCTTCGCGGATAAGGAACGAGCCGTCGAGATCGTCACGCTGCGCGTACAGGCGATCGCCCGGACGCCCAAACCGCGCGTCAGGCGAGGCCGACCTGTGAGCCGAAGCGCTCGCATCGCTCTGATCTCCACGCATCAAGTTTTCGAAGATGGCGACTGGCGCGATGCGAGCCTCTATGACCGTGATCGACTCCGGTCAGGGAACCGCATCGATGGTCCCGCTGTGATCGCCGAGTTGAGCGCCACAACGTATCTTCCGACGGGGTGGAGCGGCTTAGTGGATGCGATTGGAAACTTGATGCTTGCGCCGAAAGCGAGTTCCCGATGAAGGCTCCACGCCAAAATCTTGATCCGGCGGAGATTGCCGTGATCGGTTATGCGCTTCACTCTGTCGCAGTCGAGATGGGAGTGGCGCTTCGGCGCACGGCTTTCTCGCCCAACATCAAGGAGCGCCGTGACTATTCCTCTGCAGTGTTTTCGGCTGAAGGCGAATTGATCGCGATGGGCGACGACATGCCGGTGCATCTGGGCTCGATGCCAATGTCGGTCGCCGCGGTTCTGCGTGATCTTCGGCTCGAACGTGGCGATGTCGCTTTGCTCAACGATCCCTATCGCGGCGGAACTCATCTGCCCGACATCACAATGGTCGCGCCGGTGTTCCTACCCGGCCGGAGTCGTCCGGGATTCTACGTTGCGAATCGGGCGCATCACGCAGATGTAGGCGGAATGTATCCCGGATCCATGGGACCCTGCCGCGAAATCTCGCAGGAGGGAATTCGGATTCCGCCCGTGAAGCTGGTACGCGGGGGCGAGATAGACAGGCACCTTCTTGCCCTGATTCTTGCCAATGTACGTACTCCGCGCGAGCGAGAGGGAGATCTTACGGCACAACTTGGCGCGTGCCGCATCGGCGTGAATCGCATCACGGAACTGGTTGAGCGATTCAGCTACGCGCGGCTGACCACAGGAGTGAGAGCGATGCTCGGCGGCTCAGAGCGCCTGATGCGGACTGTTCTCGCAGCAGCTACTGAGGGCGGGTGGAGTGCAGAAGATTTCCTCGACGATGACGGCGTGATTGATCGCACTATCGCAGTTCGCGTCAAGATCACGATTGATCCGAAGCGACGGCGAGCCATCGTCGATTTCGCGGGAACCGATCCTCAGGTTTCAGGATCGATTAATGCCGTTTACGCGATCACGTGGTCCGCGGTCTTTTACGTGTTCCGGTGCCTGCTGCCGAACGCAACGATGGCGAACGCCGGGCTGATGCGTCCAGTAAAGGTGCTTGCGCCTGAAAGTTCTGTTGTGCACGCGCGTCCTCCAGCGGCTGTCGCGGGCGGCAACGTGGAAACGTCACAAAGAATTGTTGATGTGGTCCTGCGCGCACTGGCTCCCGTGTTTCCAGATCGCATTCCGGCCGCGAGTTCCGGCACGATGAACAATCTCACCGTGGGCGGCATTGATCCGAGGTCGGGAGAAAGCTATACCTACTACGAAACGATTGCAGGTGGTCAGGGCGCCTGTGCAAACGCTGACGGCGCCAGCGGACATCACGCACACATGACGAATTCCCTGAATACTCCCGTTGAAGCCCTCGAGTATGCTTACCCGTTTCGGATGGTGCGTTATGCGATCCGGCGGAACTCGGGCGGGGCTGGGAAGAGACGCGGCGGCGATGGTCTGATTCGCGAGATCGAACTTCTAGCGGATGCGCAGGTCTCATTGCTGGCTGATCGTCGCACAACCGAACCGTGGGGACTTGCCGGGGGAGAGGCCGCCGCAAAGGGAAGAAGCGTGATTGTCAGAGACGGCAAGCAGGAGTTGCTGCCCGGGAAATGCACACGCGAGCTTAAGTCAGGTACGCGCATCCGCATTGAATCGCCTGGAGGCGGCGGATGGGGCGGAGCTAGTTCTTAGGGCTCTTCGGCAGCCAGACTCGGAACTCGCCACCACAATGCATGAGGCTCATCAGATAGAGCATCCCATCGTAGTAGCGTCCGTGTCCCGAGGGCACCGGTGCGTTCCAAAGGGCCTCAACGAAATCCTTCGCGCGCTTCTTATTGGTCGCGGCAAGCGATGCAACTGCATTTGTGCCTACTAGACCCTCTGGATGATTCTCATGTGTAACGCCGGGGGTAGCACCCATGTCCTTACCTTCGAGCGAGTAGACGGGCCTGTATTTATCGATTCCTTGTGACTCAAAAAACATCTGAATGCGATCACTGAGTTCCTGCTCCGCGGGAGCCTTGTGCCACCACGACCAGTCCACGGACCAATTGCTCGCGGTACGCCACGCGTCATATCCGAACTCACCGGATTGCGGGAACATATTCTTGTGGGGAGTGCCGTCGAAGTTGGCATAAGTCGGCGCGAGTCCAGTTTGCGGATTGGTTGTCTTGAGAAAGAACGCGCGGCTCGTTTCCGCGGCTTTCGCCCAGAATGCGCGATCCTCTTTCGGCCCCCATCGAGACCACAGCTCATAGAATGCGGGGAGATGATACGAGGGATCGGTGAACATCTGGGGAGTGATCTCGGGCACGAAGAGGATCATCGGCGGATCTTGATTCATCATCGGTCCAACCTTGTGTTCTCCGTTGAAGGTGTGCTGCCCGTTCTTCGCGGGGGCCGAGATGATGGGCCGGTGCACCATCGCCGTCAGCAACTTCTCAGCCTCTGCATGATAGTTGTAGATTCCCCGGCCATCGCCCCAGCGATTTGAAGCAAAAAGAAGCGCCATGACGAAGTAGGACTCTCCGTCTGGAGCCGCTCCCTCGGAGTTGTGTGTGCCATCCGTTTTGCACGACCATGCGAAGTACTCGTAACTTGGTGCTTTCGGATCCGAGATGTACATATACGTCTTCGCCCAGTTCCAGATCGCATCGAACTCGGACTTCTTGTTCAACTGGACGGCGATCATCATGCCGTAAGACATGCCTTCGGTGCGAACGTCGTGATTTGCCCAATCTGTTACATACATCAGAGCGCCGTTCTCATTTGTGCCAGCATCAAACGCGATTGCCTGCGTCTGCTTGTCTCCGTGAAAAAGCTGCTGGTAAGCGGCATCGATTTTGGCCCTGATTTCTCGCTTTGAGTGACCATCCTCAGCAAACAGATTGCGATATTTACCGGTTGCGACGGCTCCCGCACCTTCGTCTGGTGCGGTCTTCGCACGTGCGATGGACGATATTGCGATACACGCCAAAAGTGTTGCAGCCGCCGTCAACAGCCGACGCATTCTTTGTTGCACGCTCATATTCATAGGCCTGAAGGTAACCATCTACTCGCGGAATGCAGTATAACGTTTGCGGTTCGCCTCAGAGCTTTCGTCCCAGAAGGAAATGCCCAGGCAATCTGCCCGGGCATTGCTGATGGTTTGAATGATTGGCCTGTTTTATGAACGCGGGTTCCGATGGAGGACATGTTCGGCGATGTCGGGCCAGAACTCGCGGAATGTATTGGTCATGGCATCACGCATGATTGCGTATCCCCACTTTTGCGCGAGCGCCCCCGCCGACCTATCCGCACTTGGATAGTAGGTGGTCGCAATTCCCTGCGCGATACCGCGGCCGGCGAGTTCGGCGATGTTCAGGGTATTGTGGCCCTTGTAATTAGGAGTGATCATCACGCGCGAGGAAGAATAGGCGGCCCGCTTCAGGATTGGTCCGTAGCCTTTTGCATAGTAACGTTCATCTTCGTGCAGGACGGTTGGCAATGCGAAGATGACCCAGTAGTTCCCATCCACTTTGTCCACGAATCCGCGCCAGGAATAAGCCCAGAATCCCGGAACGCCTTTACCCAGTGATGGATGAGTTTCCTCACCTTCAGCGATCATCGACGTCAACCCTACGAAAACGAAAGACGAATAGTCGAAGCTATTCTGCGTCGCAATTTTGAAAGCCTGTTTTGCAGTAGGGGGTGGAGGAATTGCCCCGGCGCTGACAGCTCGATAGTTCGGCATGATGCCCAGGATGCGCTTCGGCTGCTGCTTTCGCTGCGGCGCGCCCTCATTCGCGGGTGCTTGTTTCGAATTTGGATCCTTCACCTGGGTCTGTTGGGGCTCGGGAGCATCGGGAAGGCTGGACGTGAACTCTGACTCGGTAGAAAGAGAAGTGGCGGCCTCACGAGCGGGTCCAGGCTGCTGTGAGAGCGCCAGAGTACAAGCGGCAACAAGGCAACCGCATAGGGAGAACTTAAAGAAAGAATGCATTCAATCACCAATTACCAGCGCCGCTGGATGCCTTTGAGTTGCCGATGCACTGGCTACTGCTGTTAGGCTCCGGACGACTGGGGGGAATGTGAGGCAAGCAACCGCGCTAACTTGGAAGCTTTTACCTGATAACAGGCTACTCGATGCTGCGATAAACGGCGAGTTAGTGTGTCTCAAAACTGGCCCTTACTCGCTCCGGGCGTAAGTCTCTTCAGCAGGAACTCCTGTACGACGGTGCTTACCATTCGCTCGCCTGTACTCAAAGCAAAACCAGTGAATACCAGACTCGCTCCGCGATTTGATTCGGGGTAGTATGCATTCGAAATGGAACCGGAGATCAGGTCTCCTCCCAGGCTTGAGAAATTAATCTCGCGTTTCCCGCTATCTGCCCGGCAAATAAATGGAGCAGAAACCGCATGCATCAAGCGAGACTTTGTGGAGCCCGTGCCTTGATAGAAGTAACGCGGATCCTGGTGCAGCAGTACCGGCAGAATCGCTCCGCCGAACATGATGTCCGTAACTCCGTCGGCGTATACGGCGCCGAACCGCTCGCCGTAGCCGAGGGCACCCTGTCGGTAATCCGGCGCATCTCCAGCCTGATTCATTCCAGCCAATGCTGCGGCACCAACAATGCTCACGGGGTCCGTTGCCGCCTTGTATGCCATTTGAAATTTCAGCTTCGTGGTCAGCGGAACAGCACTCTTCGAGTCGTAAACGACGTAGAAGTTCGGAATGAATCCGAGTACGCGCTGCTGTTCTTCGAGCCGAACCTGCTGGGCTGCGATCTGTTCAGTCGACCCATAGACCGTCACGGATGATACGCCCGCATCGAATTTCAGCTTGATATCGGTGACACCGAAGAACTGTCCCGCACTCAGCGCAATCGGCGGCGAACTCCAAGCCTGAAAACCATTCGCGCTGACGGTGAGATGGTACGGGCCGCCAGGCTTCAGGCCGGAAAATTGGAAGAACCCTGAATCGTTTGCGACTTGCGTTTGATGAGCGATTGATTCTGGCCCGTCCAGAACGATGGTTGCTCCGGGGACCAGATCACCGTTGACGTCTGTTACGGTGCCATTCAACTCAGCAGGACTGGCATCTGGAGCAGATGGAAGTGCGGGGCTCTCCGGCACGAGCGACGCCGGCACATTCGCACCCGTTTCCGCTCCCGGGCCCGCGTTCGTCGGACCCTGCGCTACGGCACCAATAGAGACACATGCAGCAAAAGCCGCGAAAAGAAAAAAAGATTTATGGCGCATCCATTCACCCACGGGGGAATTCGGTGCATCTGTTCGCTCGTCCTGTTTGAGCCGATCGAATAGATACACCAGAGGGTGCATCCGCCACAGTTTCAGGCGGCGGATGCGTCAACCTGAGGAGGTATTCTCCTTGGCAATTAGACGTAGTTTGCCAAGGTTGGATACAAAAAGATGCGCATACCTTTCAACGGACTACTACTTTGGTCACTAAGCCGCTCCCTGGCGGCTTTTAAGCTCCTTCAGCATCAATTCGACTTTGTCCTCGTTCTCAAGGGCGCGGAACTTATCTTCGAGTGACTCCGGCGTAAGTACTTCTGTTGCAGCTGCGTTTTCGGCTGCTGTGACGTGAACCTTGCTTTTCATCCGGCCGATGGTGTTTTCCTGATCGTTGCCCACCACGTGTTGCGCATGCGCGGCACGTCCAACAACTTTTGCACGACGATGCTCTGCGATCAGCATCTCGCAATGCGCGCGCGTTTCAGCCAGCTTTTGCTCGAGCTTGCGCAATGCCTGGCGAAGATTGTCGGCCTCGTGCTTCTGATCCTCGGCCTGCGCATTGAAGCCAACCGCAAGCTGTTCCTGGCTCAAGGCACGTTCAAGCGCAGCACGGGCAAGATCGTCCTGATTCTTCTGCACGGCGAGTTCTGCCTTGCGATGCCACTCCGCCGCCTGCTGCTTGTGTTCCCCTTTCTTCTTTTCGAGAAGATGCTGATCGGCAATTGCGATCGCAACCTGTGTTTTCACTTGCATAAGCTGGTTCTCCATATCCAGGACAACCTGTTTCAACATCCGCTCCGGATCTTCAGCCTTTTCAACAAGGTCATTCAGATTCGCTCTGAGCAGCGTGCTTACCCTATCGAGCAACGACATATCAAACCTCCTCCTCGCTTCTGAGTTCGACAGATTCTGTTCCCGTTCTGCGCAACGCGCATCTCACTTTGCAGGTGGTTTCGATCCTGCTTTTACTGCTGGCTTGCTGGCGCCTGAATTCGCCGGCTTGGTGGCCGGCACAACCTCAGCCATCTCCTTCATCATTTCCTTTGTCATTGCCTGACTTCTTTGCGCGACTTTGCCCATCACAAGCGGCATGTACTCCTGTGCGATCACGGGCTGTGCGTCGAGCAGGTGCTGTCCGGCGGTGGAACTGTAAAACGTGATCAGCCCATCAACGTCGTCTTTACTTAAATGCTTCCGGTAAATCCCGGTCATATCCGTCAGCATCTCGTCGGTGGGATAGAGATCCATCGCCCTGCCTACGTACTTGCTCATGATGGCCTGCATCTTCTCGCGCTGCTCTGGTGTCAGTTTCGATCCCGACGGTATACCCTCTTCCGTCTGTTTCATTGCTGACTGAATCTGCTGCTGCACCATGCCGGGCACCATCATGCGCATGGAGGCCATCTGTTGCTTGATGCGCATTACCTCGAAGAGCTTGCTCAGCTGCTCCGGGGATGGTTGCTGATCTGCAGGTATCGTGGAGGCCGGTTCCGCTTTTCTTGATGCCTGCTCCGCCAACTGCTGTGCGCTCTGGCCAAAAATGTAGACAGAAAAGAGCGCTCCTGCTGTGCCAAGGATCGCGATGTTGCGAACTTTACGAATCATTCTTTCCTCAACTTTCTTTGTGGGTGCCCCCGGTCCCTTGCAATTGGAAACCGGGGGATCTCAGCCGCATTTCAGTGCTGCTGCGCCGCATCGCCGTTTGCTTTCGGCTTGTCTTTGATCGCCTGGACGCTTGACATCAACTGTTTGATGTCCATGCCGCTCAGTGCCTCGAACAATGCAGGTACCTGTGCCGCGATCTTCGTCATGTCGCCGGTGATCTTGTTTACGCCAGCGGATCCGTCATTTCCGGTGGAAACGATCGTGATCTTATCCACCTTACTCAGAGGCTCAGCCATCGCTCGAACGACATCGGCCATGTTGGTGAGGAGTTTGTCGACGACCGCAGCCTGGTTCCACTCCTGGTAGGCCTCCGCCTTCACGTTCATCGCCTTCGCTTCCGCCTCGCCCTTCTGGAAGATGATGGAAGCTTCCGCTTCACCTTGCGTGCGGATCGCGGCTGCGCGACCTTCGGCTTCGGCGGTCAATCGGCTCCTCTCGGCAGCAGCCAACGTTTCAATGCGCTGCTTGTTGATTTCGGCCTCTTTCAGGATCGTCGCAATCAGTTCCTTTTCGTGACGAGAGATCTCGGCTTCCTGCACCTTGATCTGCCCTTCCTTCTCCACCTGCTGTACCTTCACCTGTTCAGCCGTCACCTGCTGCTGCATGATGTTGGTCTGAATCTCGTAGGCCTTATCGGCCTGCGCCTGCTGCTTGCGGCTCTGCTCGGCGTACTGAGCTTTGCTGATGTCCAGGTCGCGCTGTGCCTGGGCCTGCCGCGTCTGTGAAGCTGTCTCCGCAATCACGCGCTCCTGGTCAGCAAGAGCCTTGGCTACTGCTGATTCACGCAGTGCAGTCGCGCGCTTGATCGCTGTATCGCGTTCCGCATCGGCTGTGGCCATTTCTGCGTCTCTCTTGATGCGCGCCACGTCCGGTTTGCCCATGTTTGCGATGTACTCGTTCTTATCGCGGACCTCCTTAATGGTGAACGAAATGACCTCAAGGCCCATTTTGCTCATGTCTTCGGCGCAAGTTGCACGCATCCGCTCGCCTACCATCTCGGGTTCTTTTACAATCTGCTCAACCGTCAACTGGCCGATGATGCCGCGCAGATGGCCTTCCATCACCAGGCGGATCAGCCCTTCACGCTGGGGCGGAGTTTTGGTCAAGAATTGCTCGGCTGCTGTCAGGATGGAGGCCTGGTCGCTGCGCACCTTGATCTGCGCAACGGCTTCGACGGTTACAGCCACACCCTGCTTGGTATAGAGATCCTGCTGCGGAGCCACATCGAAACTCATGAGCTCCAAACTTAGCTCGCGGCAGTTCTCGACCATGGGGAAGATCACAGTACCGTGCCCCTTGATCACGCGGGGACCGCGAAAACCGTACACAATCAGTGCTTCGTTCGGACCCGCTTTGCGATACATCCTGGCCAAAATGCCCATCAGGAAGATCAGTGCCAACACTCCCAGACCGACAAAAAGAATCATTTCGTTCGTCATTCGATCCCTGTCCTTTCAACAGGGGTTGAATTCGGTTGATGGTGAAACTGCAGTGGACAGTTCTCAGTGAACAGTGATGGGTGATTTCAAGATCTCCAACTGTTCTGATCTATCTAAGCTGATCACTGTTTTGCCTTGTGCCTGTTCTTTGGAAACAGCTTCGCTATCAATCCCAGGAGGAAGATTCCCACCAGGATGCTCATCTCCGTAATCAATGCGGTTGAGTTACTCATAGATCCCGGTCCTTCGGCCGGGCACCACCAGTTGCAAGGAAGTTCGCAGCTAGATGCTGTCTGTCACTCCTTGATCTCCTGTTTGCTCGTTCCCAAGCTTGCAAGCGGCAGATCTTCCCACCGCTTCACGTAAGCGATCCCTTTCTCGTAACGGATCACGTAAACCTCTGCTTCCTTTTCCAGCGCCTCGTTATCTTCCGAGCGGGCGATGGCAGATCGCGTGGCTCCCAGCTGCTCGTACACAATTTCCCCCGTGCCGCCTGATCGAATCGGCGAGGATACGCGTCCCACCACGCCGACCACATCGGTTTCGAATGCGGTCAGTTCGCGCTCATGCGGCATCAGCACTTTGGTCAGAAACATAAAGATGATCGCTCCTCCCGCCAGGCCGCAAATCGCGGCGAGTACAACGACGAGGCCGGCGACGAAGCTGCCGTACTTCGTGAGCAGGTATCCAGCCGCTCCGAACCAGCAAAGAAAAATCATGATCGAGAATGCGTTCCACCACGGCACGTCCGGTCCAGCATTCACTCCGCTGGCTGTGCCGTTCATGTTGACGGCTTGCGCTGCTCCAGCTCCGTGCGGAACGTGGACGTGGGGGATATGCCCTGCATGGGGCACGTGAACGTGCGGCAGATGCGCATGGCCGCCAAAGTGCCCCATCCCACCGAGGAGCGAAACAAAACTCAGCATCAGCCCCGCAAGAAAACAGACCAGATAAAACGTCTCCCAGTTCATAAGCCCGCCCTCAAGTTCACAGCCGTTGACGTCGTCCGACAGTGTCGGTTTTCTAATCCCTATTCCCCAATCCCTGTCCTTTGCTGTTCACTCGTCCCCTTGTGACCTCGCCCCCGGTCTTCCTCAACACTTCCATCAGTCGCGGCGCCAGTCCTGGCGTCTCCAGGATCGATTCGAGCAGAAGCAGGCATTCGCGCGAGTTCTCATGCTGCGCGAGTGTCAGCAGTGCGCTTTTCAATTCGGGATCACGCCGGAACCGTTCCGCTCCCGAGACCAGCCAGAGATCGAGCTTGTCCTCAAGGTTCCGCACCTCGCTGATCAGCTCCGGGTGATAGCCCTCGGGATCATCGACCAGATAGCCGGGGTGCACCTTGAAGAACTGCGCCAGCGTCTGCCGCGTCGTGTTTGTCAGGTGCGGCCTTGCCCCGCTTTCAATCTGCGAGAGGTAGCTCTGGCTGATCTTCGAACTCGTCTCTGACTCGATCGCCCTGGTCAGCTCCTGTTGGCTCATCGCGCGATTGAGACCGCGGAGACTGCCCTCCACCTCGCGCAAGTACCGGATTTTTTCTCCCAGCTTCATCGGTTTCCGTTGATTGACTTCGAATCTCCCTAGAAGTTAATTGCAAATTGCAATAACTATATCGCGATTTGCAATATTGTCAACTGAAATCGGAAGGGGGCTGCAAGGCATTCAAGGACAATCAGTTGGAGGAGGGAGATTGTCCCGATTGCTTCTGTTCGTTGCCAGGCACAGGGCGGAGCTAGAATTCGGAAGAGCGCAATCACTTGAAACCAAAAGCCTTTTTTAACGAGTCCGGGCTTTACGAATATGCCGTCAAGGCTCTCGGCCGAAGAATGCGAACTGAATCCGAACTTCGTCGGTTGATGAAGATGCGTGTGGAGCCTGGGCCGGGGGGGGAGGGGGTGGTTGACGTTGTAGTCGCGCGGTTGAAGGAGCGAGGCTATCTTGATGACCGCTCCTACGCTGAGACCTACGCCCGCCTTCGCCGCGAGAACGAAAAGTATGGACAACGCCGTGTCCGACAAGCGCTCGGCCAACGAGGCGTCTCATCGAAGATTGTCGATCAGGTCGTTGCCGAAAGCTACGCGAAGACGAACGAAGAAACGTTGGCGCGGCAGTACCTTGAACGCAAACGCCTCCGCAAACCTCAAGATGAGAAAGAGACTGCGCGGGTGATGCGCCGGCTTGTCGCGGCCGGCTTTTCAACGGGAGTGATCTACCGCATCCTGCGTCAATGGGACGTGCCGGACGATGCTCTCTCGGCGCTCGAGAACGTCAGCGACGATTCACAGCGGGAGGAGTGAGGCAACGTCAGTGTGGCCGGTCCGCCGCGATGGCTTCTCGGATAGAAACCAGGGGTGCGCTGGAATTGAGTGCTAGATGATCGCCATCGATGCGAATTCCCAACTGGTTCCATAAGGCAGGCAGGTCTACAGTCACGGGTGCGTCTTTCCACTTCGCATATTGGTCGGTCAGGACATGCGTACCCGTGGCTGCATCGCCGATCGCCAGCGCTCGAGCTAGTTCCCAGTTCTGATCGATGGTGCCACCATGGTTCACGATGGCGCGAAGTGCGTCCCGCAGTCCTTTGCGGTTGTGGGTCTGTTTTCGAATTTCCACGTCGGCAACGAGACAGAACATGGCTCCGCCCCAGTAGGTTCGTCCCCAGGTATGCGTATGGTCCAGTCCCTCGTCCCCGGGCTGCGGCTGACCCTGATGCATATCGCGCACCATGTCATGCCACACACTGCGCGCCGTCAGTTCGCTGGTCATCACGCGAGCCAGAGGTTCGATATAGGTAGCCAGCCCTTCTTCCATCCAATGCTGATCATCGGGCAGGGTTGGGAATCCCATGTGGACCATTTCGTGAGTGGTGGTCCAGTCATCCCGGAGGTCGTCGTCTGAAGAGTGTTCGCCCAAGCGGAGGCGTGTCATTCCGGGAAAGCCTGCCATGTCTCCCCAGGTGGTGCCCTGGAGAACGCCGCGACGGCCATCAACTGGTATGACGAGCACGCGAACCCGGGTCACCGGGAATCGGCCATAGTAGGCGGCCACGGCAGAAGCCGCCAACTTGATATGTCGGAGAATTGCGTCAGGACGGTCGAGTTTTCCTTCGGCGATGTCGACTTGCAGAATCGCTGAGCCTTCCTTCAGCTGGTGGGAGTCGGCGATCTTGAGTCCTCGTCCGGGCTGCGCATACAGCCGAAATGGCGGCCCCAACACCGCGGCGGCGAGCACCGGTGCTGACTTGAGGAGAAGGCGTCTTCGGGCATCCATGCCGTGTTGGACGATAAAAGTACCCCCATGGTGCGCTAGTCGCCGGGGGCTTTTGAGGCGAGGATTTCCAGCTTTTCAATTTGCGGCGCCTTTGCCAGCAACTCTCCTGCGTTGGCCATCAACGCTTTCGCGATTTCGCCGGAGAGGTGTGCCTCGCGGCCTTCCTCATCCTTAAAGGTATCGAAGATCCCGAATCTGGCTGGGCCGAGTTTCACGGCATACCAGGTACTCGTTCCCGATTCCCGCAATGCCATTGGTTGTGCTGACTTGAGAAACTCCTCAACCTGCTGCTCTTTTCCCGGCTTTGCCTCAACCAGCGCAAGCAATGCAAACCTGTCCATGGGCACTCCTTCTCATGTGCATTGATGAGATGTCGGTTGCGGCGAGTTCGTTACGCGGACACGGAGAAATTCGGCTCACGCCTTTACACTGGTAAAGACATGCAATTACGTACGGGAAACGAAATCCGCGAGCTGTTTCTACGCTTCTTTGAGACCAAGGGGCACCGTCGAGTGCACTCTTCGTCGCTGGTGCCGGCCAATGATCCGACGCTGCTCTTTACCAACGCCGGAATGAATCAGTTCAAGGACGTCTTCCTGGGGGCAGAGAAGCGGGAGTACTCGCGCGCGACGACGTCGCAGAAATGCGTTCGCGCCGGCGGGAAGCACAACGACCTTGAGAACGTCGGGTTCACGCGTCGCCATCACACTTTTTTCGAGATGCTCGGTAACTTCAGCTTCGGCGACTATTTCAAGCGCGATGCGATTGCGTTTGCATGGGAACTGGTGACCAGCCCCGAGTGGATGGAGATCTCGAAAGACCGTCTTTACGTGACGATCTTCGAAGGCGATGCGGAAGTTCCGCGGGATGACGAAGCTGAGCAGTTCTGGATCCAGACCGGCGTTCCCAAGGAGCGCATCTTCACCTACGGCCGGAAAGATAATTTCTGGCAGATGGGCGAGACCGGCCCCTGCGGGCCGTGCTCCGAACTCTTCTACGACATGGGCATCGAGGCAGCTGAGACGCCGGGTGTCGACAAGCCTTTTGGCCAGGATGATGCACGGTACGTCGAGATCTGGAACCTGGTTTTCATGCAGTTTGATCGGTCCGCCTCCGGACCGGCCGGCAACGTCACTTACAAGCTCACGCCGCTGCCCAAGCCGTCCATTGATACCGGCATGGGACTCGAGCGCGTCGCAGCCGTTCTTCAAGGGAAGCTCAGCAATTTTGAGACGGATTTGTTTACGCCGCTCATCGAGCGCGCCGAGGAGCTCACCGGCAAGCGCGTCAGCAATAAGGAACTCGAAGAGCAAACCCGGACAGCGGACGACAATGCCGCAAGCTTGCGGATCATCGCCGATCATGCTCGTGCCGCGACTTTCTTGATTAATGATGGCGTGCTCCCATCCAATGAAGGCCGAGGATACGTGCTGCGCAAGATCATGCGCCGAGCCATCCGTCACGGGCGTTTGCTGGGACAAGACAAACCATTCCTGAATCAGATGGTCTTTGCAGTTCTCGACTTGATGCAGGGCGCCTATCCGGAACTGGTCGACTCTGCTCCGCGCATCGCCAGAGTTGTCGAAGCGGAAGAAAAGCAATTTGATCGCGTGTTGAAGATCGGTCTGGTGCGGCTCGACGAGGATCTCAAAGGAGACTTCACAGGCGCGAAGGCATTCCATCTCTATGAGACTTTCGGGCTTCCGCTCGACTTCATGACCGATGCTGCTCGGGATGCCGGCGTTCCCTTCGATCAGGCTGGTTTCGACAAAGCCCGGGAAGAAGAGCAAGCCCGCGCACGTGCTTCGTGGAAGGGTGGCAGCCAGAAGACAGCCAGCCCAGCGTTTCGCGATCTGGCCCGCACGGATTTTCTCGGCTACAAACAGCTGAATGCTACGAATGCCGAAGTGCTCGCGATCGTGAAGGACGGAGTTGGAGTTCCGTCGGCCAAGGCCGGCGACGCCGTCGATGTTGTTCTTGACCATACGAGCTTCTATGCGGACTCTGGAGGACAGACCGGCGATACGGGCTGGTTCACATCCAGCGACGGCAATACCACCGTTGCCGAGATCACCGGCTGCGTGATGCCGGTGCAGGGTGTGCGCGCGCACAAGGCAGTGCTGAAGCAGGATCTGGCGGTGGGCGACCACGTCAGCACTGTTGTTGACGGAGCACGCCGCGACCATATCAGGCGCAATCACACCGGAACGCATCTGCTGCATGCTGCTTTGCGCCAGGTGCTGGGTACGCACGTCAAGCAGGCAGGATCTGCCGTGGATCCGGGGCGCCTGCGGTTCGACTTCTCGCACTTCGCCCAGGTTGCCGATGAGGAGTTGCAGGAGATTGAAGATATCGTCAACCGCGAGGTCCTTGCGAATGCGAAGGTCGAAACTCTCGAAGATGTGCCGATTGATGTTGCGGTGAATGAGTATCACGCCATGGCTCTTTTCGGAGAGAAGTACGGAGACAAGGTGCGCGTTGTGAAGCTCTCCGACGGGTTCTCGACCGAGCTGTGCGGCGGCACGCACACGTCTGCCACGGGTGAGATCGGTCTGCTGAAGCTCACGAGCGAGGGAGCAGTGTCCTCGGGCGTGAGGCGTATTGAGGCCATCAGCGGTCTCGGTTCTCTTGACACTTTCCGACGCGATTTCGAAGTCGCAAAGCTTGCCGGTCAATATGTTCCTGCGATGGACAACCTCGCAGAGGGGCTGCGCGCCCGGTTTGCTGCGCAGGAAGACGAATTGAAACGTCTGCGCCGCGAGCTCGACGAGGCACGTATGAAGTCTGCCGCGGGCGGTCTGGATGAGGCGGTTCAGCGTGCCACCGAGGTGAAGGGTGTAAAGGTCCTAACTCATCGGGCGGATTCGCTCGAACGCGGCCAGCTGCGCACCTTGGTCGATAACCTCAGGACAAAACTCGGCGAGGGCGTGGTGGTCCTGGCTTCGGCTCAGCCTGAAGGCAAAGTTTCCATTATCGCCGGTGTCACACCCGGGCTTACCAAGCGTATACAGGCAGGCAAGCTGGTCGGGGCAGTTGCAAAGTTCGTGGGCGGCTCTGGCGGAGGCAAACCGGAAATCGCAGAAGCCGGAGGCAAAGACCAGTCGCAGATCGATGCTGCGCTCAAAGGTGCTCCCAACGTGGTGGCCGATCTGCTCGGTTGATTGGCGATTCGGCGCGGCCATCACAGTCTCCTAGGAGATGAGGAGCTGGCCTGTATCCCAGCACGTCGCAAGGAATAGCTCCGTGCGAGGAGGGTGTCCTACGGGCGCGAGGGCGCAATATTTCTCTGGGGGTTTTGATTAGATCCACATTTTTTGAGTACGGTGAAACACAAATGGCGGCCAGCTCCGGTTGCCGTTGCGCCTAAAGGCGGGATGGAAATGCGTTCCTTCTTCTTCATTGAAGGGTCTTCCATCGCCGGCACCTCGGGCAGTGCTTCAATGCGCTGTGGAACTCCATCAGCTAAGAGACGATGGCGAAGCCTTGCCGAGCAGCACTCCAATCAGAGATCTCAGAATGACCGCCGGATGGCGGTACATATAGAACTGCTTATCCCTAGATCGAAAAGTGATCCAGCCAGCGATTGACCCCCCTTTCCGTAATCGATTCCGTTTGAAATGCCTCTTTGATTGCCGAGAGGCTTGAGTTCCTTTTGAGCTATGAGAAAACCAAACGCGCGAGCATTACCGGGAAGGTGCTACGGGGTTATTCGCAACCTGGATCAAATGAGACGAGCGATCTCGCCAGAGCGCAAACCAAAGCGCTCGCGTTGATTTGCGATTGTCTGCGTCGCCGGGTCTTCTCCCGGGATGCTGAGGACAGAGAATGGTGCGTACAGTCAGACAAGCTTTAGCAATCCTGAGGTCCAGGGGTGTGGTCCGGCTCGGCGAGCGGGGAGAGAGCAGGAAGTGCATATTGGGAGGCCGGGACTCAAGGGAATCCTCCGACGAGCGGCAGATACTCGGTGTCAATTTTTATGTCGGCGAGGCAGACGGGGTGTTTTCGCGCATGGCGAGGGGAGGACTGCTGGTGGTGCCTGCCGCGCCGGCACTCAAAGATGTTGCTCAAAAGATGTTGCTCATCATGAGGAATATCGGGACGCCCTTGCAAATGCCGATCTGGCTATAGCGGACTCGGCGTTGATGGTGCTCGCGTGGAACTATCTGGAGCACGATGCGATTCTGAGGTTGTCGGGACTGAAATACCTTCGAGCGTTGTTGCAACGAGAAGAAGTGCGGATATTCGGGGAGACTTTCTGGGTGATGGCCAATGCCGAGAGCGCCAAGAAGAATCTGGCATGGCTGAAGTCAGAGGGTATTCATGTACCTCCCGCCTATGTGTATAGCGCTCCGATGTATGGCAAGAAGTTGGAGGATCAGTACTTACTTAACACGCTTGGAGTATTGCGCCCCACCCATCTGGTGATTACAGTGGGGGGGAGGTACGCAGGAGCGGCTTGGGTATTATCTCAAGCGTAATCTTGACTTTCTACCTACTATCCGCAGCGTAGGCGCGGCGATAGCATTTTTGAGTGGTGACCAGGTGACGATTCCGAGCTGGGCAGACCATTTATATCTGGGATGGCTATTTCGGTGTGTTTCAGGCGCCGCGCAAGTTCGTGCCGCGGTATATTTCCGCGTCTCGGCTCCTGCCACTTCTTTGGCGATATCGTGCGGAGCTTCCAGCACTCCATACGAACGCGCTTGGGTCGTGAACTGAATCGGCAATTGTGGTAAGAGTTTTGAATTGGGGGTACGTACCGGTGAACGCGAAGAACAGCTCAGCAACGATCGCAGTGGTGGGGTCAGGGTATGTTGGCCTCGTAGCGTCGGCATGCTTTGCAGAAATCGGCCACCGCGTCATCTGCGTCGACAATGATGAAGCGAAGGTGCGGACCCTGCAGCAAGGCGGCGTTCCGATTCACGAAGAGCACCTACCCGAGCTTCTTTCCCGGTACGGCGGAAAGTCGCTTGAGTTTACGACGGATCTACGCGCAGCAACGCAGGCGGCGCAGGCGGTTTTCATCGCGGTGGGCACTCCGCAGAGTGAAACCGGAAGCGCTGACTTATCGTATGTCGATGCTGTGGCGAGCGAGATTGCGCGATCCATCGATTCGTACAAGGTGATTGTCGAAAAGAGTACGGTTCCGGTTTATACGAATGAGTGGATCAGCCGGGTTATCGAGCGAAATGGTGTTCCAAGAGACCTGTTTGATGTGACGTCAAATCCGGAGTTTCTACGCGAAGGCACAGCAGTTGTAGATTTTCTGCATCCCGACCGCATTGTCGTGGGCGCGCCTTCCGAACGATCTTCGGATCTGCTGAAGACGATCTATGCTCCGCTGACAAACGGGACGTACTATAACATCCCGGGTTCCGTGCCGGGATCGCGCACAGCTCTGGATCCTCCGCCAATCCTGCAGACGTCAACCAAGGCCGCTGAGATCATCAAGCATGCGTCGAACGCATTGCTGGCAACAAAGATCTCCTTCATCAACGTGGTTGCCAATATCTGTGAAGCCGCTGGAGCGGATGTGGAAGAAGTTGCACGCGGGATCGGAATGGATACGAGGATTGGTCCAAAGTTCCTGCGCGCCGGCGTTGGATACGGAGGCTCCTGCTTCCCAAAAGACGTGGCCGCATTCCGCCACGTGGCTGACCAGGTAGGTGTAGATTTCGCGCTGCTCCACGAGGTTGAGAAGATTAACGAAGAGCAGAAGCAGAGATTTTTTCAAAAGATCCGTTCGGCTCTGTGGACCTTCCGAGGCAAAAAGATCGGTGTGCTCGGACTGGCATTCAAGGGCGGTACTGACGACATTCGGGAGTCGCCTGCAATCGACATCGTTAAGAAGCTGCTGACGGAAGGCTGCAATGTGTATGCCTACGATCCGGCTGCTGCGGAGCGGTGCCAGGAAGTCATCCCGCAGGGGTCGCGCATGCACTACGTGGATAGTCCCTACGAGGCTGCGCACGATGCAGACGCCCTCCTGATTCTGAATGACTGGCAGGAATTTGCAGAGCTGGATCTGGCGAAGCTTCATTACACGCTTCGTTATCCCATTGTGATCGACGGGCGCAATTTGTATGATCCGGCGACCATGAGCAAGGCGGGCTTCACCTACTTGAGCGTTGGGCGCCCCGGGCTGGCCCAGTCGGTTGATCCGGTCGCGGCATTTTTTCTTCCGAAGCGGAGAGAAAACGGCAGGGCATAACAGGTGCGACTGGCGTCGTGAACATCTGGTTGATAAAGATCATGTAAGATGAGTGTCCCCGGTGGATGCCGGGTGAGGGCCGAAGGGTATTCTCGAAGAATGAGAGTGCTCATCACCGGAGCCGCGGGTTTCCTCGGCTCTCATCTGACGGATGCCCTGCTTGCTGAAGGGCATCAAGTGCTTGGTGTGGATAATCTCTGCACCGGGACCCTTGAAAACCTGTCGCACTTAAAGCGCGAGTCGCGGTTCGAGTTTCTAGAGCACGATATCTGCAAGGAATTCGATCCGAAGCGAGTTGATTACGTCTTTAATTTTGCATCTCCTGCAAGTCCTCCCGATTACCTGCGACTCGGAATCGAAACCCTGATGGTCGGCTCCGTTGGTACGCGAAACATGCTGGAGATTGCGAAGCGCTTCGGCGCGAAGTTCCTCCACGCATCGACATCTGAATGCTACGGCGATCCGGATGAACATCCACAGACGGAAGAGTACTGGGGGCATGTGAATCCAATCGGACCCCGTTCGGTGTACGACGAAGCCAAGCGATTCTCGGAGGCACTGGTTACGGCGTACTGGCGATATGAGAAGGTTGACTCGAGACTGGTGCGGATCTTCAATACCTATGGTCCCCGGCTGCATATCAATGATGGACGCGTGATCTCCAATTTCATGACGCAGGCTCTTCGCGGAGACGAGTTGACGATTTATGGGGACGGGAGCCAAACCCGGAGTTTTTGTTATGTTTCAGACGAGATCGATGGAATTCTGAGACTCTCAAAGAGCGACGAGCACGGTCCTGTAAATATCGGGAACCCGTCTGAATGGACGGTTCTTGATTGCGCGAAAGCTGTGCTGAGGATAACGGGATCGGCGAGTCAGATCGCCTACAGGCCATTGCCGCAGGATGATCCGACGCAGCGATGCCCGGACATCACCAAGGCAAAAGAACTTCTTGCATGGGAACCGAAGGTTGATCTGGAGACCGGACTGAAGCTCAGTCTGGACTACTTCAAGAACTCCCTCGAATCGGCTGCCTGACCGATTGCGGAGTTCCTCAATGGCTGAGCGACGGGCTGAATTGTACTAGCCCGGCGCGATTATCAACGTCATCGTGAAGAAAGCTCTGATCACCGGAATTACCGGGCAGGACGGCGCCTCTCTTGCCGAACTTCTTCTGTCGAAGGGGTACGAGGTCCACGGACTCAAACGTCGGGCCTCGTCGTTCGATACCACCGGATTGACCACATCTACGAGGAGCCGCTTGCGCGAGGGCGTCACCTGGTGCTGCACTACGGCGACCTCACGGATTCGAGCAGCCTCGTTCAGATCGTACAGAAGGTCAAGCCCGATGAGATCTACAATCTGGCTGCGCAAAGTCATGTGAAGGTTTCCTTCGAGCAGCCGGAGTACACAGCCAATTCAGATGCGCTCGGAACGCTCCGGCTGCTGGAGGCGATCCGGATCGTCGGTCTTGAAAAGGTGACCCGGTTCGACCAGGCTTCGACTTCGCAGATGTACGGTCTGGTCCAGGAGATTCCGCAAAAGGAAACAACGCCGTTCTATCCGAGGTCGCCGTATGCAGGTGCGAAGCTTTACGCGTACTGGATCACGGTCAACTATCGGGAAGCTTGGGGCATCTACGCCTGCAATGGAATCCTGTTCAATCACGAATCTCCGAATAGAGGTGAGACATTCGTGACACGCAAGATTACGCGAGGGCTTTCGCGCATCAAGGTGGGGCTGCAAGATAGGCTCTATCTAGGAAATCTGGACGTTCTCCGCGATTGGGGCCATGCGCGCGACTATGTAGAGATGCAATGGCGAATGCTGCAGCAGAACGAGCCGAAAGATTACGTGATCGCTACCGGTCACCAGCACAGCGTCCGAGAGTTCGTAGAGTTGTCGGCCAGCCATTTAGGTACACAACGAGTCGATCCATTTACCTCGTGCTCTCATGCATATCCGCAGCTTCGCCCGGGAAATCTTTGTTGTAGATTCCTTTTCAACGGACAACACCGTCGATATTGCGAGGGCGTCGGGGGCGGCGGTACTGCAGCACTCTTTCCAGAATCATGCTCGGCATTTCCGATGGGCCGTGGAGAACGCGTCGATCACGAGTGATTGGGTGATGAGGCTGGATGCGGATGAAATCGTGGAGGCCGATCTGGCGGAAGAGATCAAACGAAGATTGCCCGGCCTGCCGGCAGAGGTCAATGGAGTGACCCTGAACAGGAAGACGATCTTCCAGGGAAAGTTCATCCGTCATGGTGGTCGCTTCCCTCTGATTATGTTGCGGATCTGGCGGCGCGGGATGGCGCGCATCGAAGACCGCTGGATGGATGAGCATATCTATCTGACCGAAGGAAGCGCGGTAGCGTTCAAGGGTGGATTTGCCGACTACAATCTTCGCGCCCTGAATGGGTTCACCCGAAAGCACAATCACTATGCGACTCGAGAAGCATTGGATCGCATCAATTCCAGGTGGCGGCTGTTTCGGCAACAAGGGCAGGGGAACAGCAAATTGACGGTTCACCAGGCGAAGGCGAAGCGCTTGCTGAAGGAGTTTCTATTCAACAGGTTGCATTATCGGCAACACTTTATTCTTTCTTTCGATATGTAGTCCTGCTCGGCTTTCTGGACGGGCGCGAGGGGCTGATGTATCACTTTTTGCAGGGGTTTTGGTACAGGTATTTATCCGGCGCAAAGCTCAGAGAAATGGAGCAGGCTGCAAGAAGCGCTGGTTCAGACGCGGAGAGACGAGCAATCATCGCGCATCTCTCCGGTCAGGAACTGGCTCAATCTTTGGTGAGGAAGTAGGACTCGATTGCCCGCATCACGCTGCGGTGATTGATTTGAGGCTCTCTGCCTTCATATTTCGCTGCCCAGCAAATCTGGTTGACGATATCGCGGGGATAGCATGAGCGTAGTTCCTGCTTGAGCGTGCCATGCACGAAATCGATGAGCGTGTGCGCAACCGTGTCATCGCACTCGATCTTGCGTTCCGCCGCGACTCTGCGGAATATCTCACAGAATTCCTCGTCGCTTACTTCTCCGATGAAGATCTTGGTCTGAATTCTGCGCAGGAACGCAGCATCGAGCAGTTGTGCGGGATCGAGGTTGGAAGCAAAGACGACGAGCATCTCGAAAGGCATTTCGATCTTGCGGCCGCCCGCCAATGTAAGGAAGTCGATCTTACGGTCTAAGGGCACGACCCATCGATTGAGGAGTTCGTCCGGCCGCACTCTTTGCCTTCCGAAGTCATCGATGATGAGAACGCCATTGTTGGCCTTCATCTGCACAGGCCCGGTGTAGAACTTCGAACCCGGGTTGTATTGAAGATCGAGCATATCGATCGTCAATTCGCCTCCGACCATGACCGAGGGGCGTTGGCAGAGCACCCAGCGTTCATCATGGTTAGGGGGTTCCATGTGGGCCATGCGCTGATGGAGAGTTGGATCGTAAACCGTGATGATCTGGCCGTCGATTTCGATGGCGTAGGGAACCCATACGGCATCATCTGAAAGGGCCTTCGAAAGGAGCTCGGCGATGGTCGTTTTTCCGACGCCGGAAGGTCCGTAGAGGAAGATCGCAGCTCCAGAGTTTAATGCGGTTCCCAACTGCCACAGAATCCTGTCATCGAGAACCATGCTGGAGAAGACGCGCGTCACGTCTGAAGGATGAACCTCAATGTGCGAAACGCTCTGCAGCTTTACCTGCGAAACGTACGTTGTCAGCGGTACGGGAGCGGGACCGGTGTACTGGTTCTGAGAGAGCAGTTCCTGAGCTCGCGTTCTTCCCTGAGAGGTGATGGCGAGGTTCGGGATCTGGCCGCTGAGGCCGGTGACCTGGCAAAGCTGCTCGGTGCGGAGCCGTTTCAAGAGCTCGCTGGCAACCTCGAAGCTGACCCGCATGAGCTTCGCCATGTCGAGAACGGAAAATGGGCCGGAGAGATATAGGTGCTTGAGAGCCAGATCTTCGAGGACCGCCTGGCGTAGCCCGAGCTCCGGGATGGTGACTGGCTTGTGCGTCGGCCCCGCTGAGGGGTCGGTCTTCATGAATTCCTGAAGGTTAAGCAGAGGTTCCATCGCATTATCCCACGGCATGTTATCTACTATATGTCTCATTCCCGGGGGAGATTTGGAAATATAAATCTTCCGGGACACGCGACACGGCGGTAATCAGCCGAGTGTGCACTCGTGTGCTGTTTTTAGAGACTATTGTGCTTCGGCTCGGCAGACCAGGAGGGCGGTTTTGGCTGTTCCGGCCCCGTCTGATCGGGCGATTTTAAACTTCGTTGAACTCGCCAAGGGGTAGGGGATGGCTGAAGAGAAATCCCTGGAACGAATGGCAACCGAGCTTCGCCAAAAACGCGCGCTGCTCCTCGGTCTCGACGCCTTCGGCAATTACGGATAATCCCATGGCTTTGCCGAACGAGATGATCGCTTGCGCGACGGCGCTGCTGATCGGGTCTTTCAGAATCTCGCCAACAAAGGTGCGGTCGATCTTGATCTGATCGAGAGGAAGGCGCTTCAGATACGTCATTGAGGAGTATCCGGTTCCGAAGTCCTCAAGCGAGAATCCGATCCCGTGCGATTTGAGCGCGGTCATCTTGGCGATCACGTCTTCGACGTTCTCACCGAACATGCTCTCGCTGAGTTCGATCTTCAGGTTTTTTGGATTGGCTCCGGTACGTTCCAATGCTGCCAGAACATGCTCGACGAACTTGGGCTGGCGAAACTCACGGGCACTGATATTCACGGCAATGGACAGGTGCTGGCCTTCCCGGCGATCGGCCCAGTGTGCCAGTTGCATACAGGCGGTTTCGAGGACCCATGTGCCCAAGGGGAAGATGAGGCCCGTTTCCTCGGCGAGAGGCACGAACTCATGCGGCGCAACGAGCCCTCTGGAGGGATGACGCCACCGCAGCAGGGCTTCCGCACCGGTCAATAATCCACGGTCTAACTGCGGCTGATAATAGAGGGCAAACTGATTCTCTCGGATCGCCTGGCGAAGATCCCGCTCCAAGGCGACGCGGGCATTTACAGATGCCTGGAGAGCCGGGGCAAAGAAGAACATGGCGTTCCGGCCAGCCGCTTTGGCCTGGTACATCGCGATGTCGGCCTGCTGAAGCACCTCGTTGGTGCTTTCGCTCTGATTACCGAATACGGTGATTCCCATGCTTGAGGTGGTATGGCACTCCCGGCCTTCAAGCAGAAACGGTTGATCGATGGCGCTCAGGATCTTTCCGCCGACGGTACGGGCTTGTGCAGCCGCAATCTCGGCGATCTGGCTCAGATCTTCGAGAACGATTACGAACTCATCGCCCCCAAGTCTCGCTACGGTGTCCACTTCGCGAACGCAGTTCTGAATGCGGCGGGCGGTCTCCTGTAAAAGCAGGTCGCCGATATGATGGCCCAAAGTGTCGTTGAGCGATTTGAACCCGTCGAGATCGACGAAGAGCAAAGCATGTTTACTGCCGCTTCGAATGCTGGAAACGAGAGCCTGGCGAAGACGCTCCCAAAGGAGCCGGCGATTGGGTAAGCCTGTGAGAGTGTCGTAAAAGGCCAGATTGCGGATCTTTTCCTCGTCCGCCTTCGCTTCAGAAACGTCCCGGATGTAGGAGATAACACAGGATTCCCCTTCGACTTCTGCAAAAGAGGCGGAGAGCTGCGCCCAGAAAACTTCTCCATTCTTGCGGCGCAGGCGGACTTCGAGATCGCGACAGCTTTCCTCTTCTCGCAGTGCCTCCGCTACCTTCCTCCCGTCCTCATCATCTGCCCAGATATCGAGCTCTCGAGAAGTATGTCCGATCACCTCATCGGCATTGAATTGCATGATGTGCAGCAGAGCAGGATTTGCGTCGACGATTTTCCCGTCTTCAGCCCTGGCGATCAGAACGCCGTCCGGACTGGTTTCGAAGGCGCTCCAATATCGATTTTCCTTTACGGGAGTGTGTCGAGTTGAGGGCTGCTCGTTGGAAGGCGCTTCCGTCGGTCTGACTGAAGCTTCGACATGGGCGAGCAGGTGCGAAGGCCATCCTTCCCGATCTCGGAGAAGCGAGACGGTAAACCTGGTCCAGATCAGCTCCCCATTTTTGCGAATGAGCCGGGTCTCAAGACTGAGGGCATCCGTCGCTCCCGTCCAGAGTTTTTGAAATGAAGCTATGCACAGCGCTCCATCTTCGTCGGGAGTAATTTCCTGGAGCATGAGGCCGCGGACTTCTTCGCGCGGATATCCGATGATGTCCGCGAACTCCCCATTGCAGCGAAGGATGTGGCCTTCCGGCGTGGCATGAACGATGCCCACCGTTGCCTGCTCAAGGAATCCCCGACTTTCTAAAGTAGGCATATCGGACATTAAAAAATTGCCAATCTTTCTTCTTTGTGTGCTCGAATTGTATCGCCCGGTAGCTTGTTTTCAATGACTTGACAGTTGTAGACATGCGGAAAAACGAAGCAAATCGTCACCTGACCGAAACACCACCGTAATCACCCTTGAGAACTCTCAGGCGTGTGGAAACTCACGAGGATGAAGAGCGTTTCGCAGGCAATGACTGGGAATGACCCGGGGAGAGCGGGATTCTCGCCAGATTTGCGAGTAGTTCGACGCCTCTCAATAGATCCCACAAAGGTGGAATACAGAGAACGCAGGAACTTGCCTGTCCCCAAGACACCGAAGGCAATTGGCATTCGCAATCTCAGGCTTTTGGCGAGGATGCCCGCCTCAATAGCCTGCGCGTGTGCGTTGGTCAGATGGTGAGCTTTGCAAACGCTTCGCTGCGCAAGCGGTGGAAGCGAAGTATTCCGGACTCATTGATGGTGCATTTCAATGAGTCAATCGATGCCGGTCCTGCCCGGAAGGTAACGAGTGAGGCTTGGTACCGGAGATGTGCGTCTGGCCGGGTACTGCTTGGTACTGATGTGCAATCTGGTCACACGGGAGCTGTCGCTCGCTCAGAGCTCCGAGAGGAAAGGAAGGAGTCGTCAGCAGCACAGGTTCAGCTCCCGTCGACGGGAGAGTCCCAAATTCAACGACCCATCCGATGTGGCCAGAATCGAGCTGCGGTTCGGGGATCTCTACACGCCCTCGCCGTAGCCGCCGATGACAGCGATTTTGGCTCGCTTGCCAAGACGCACGACGAGTCTGGCGGGAAGAGAATCGAGGGTGATCGCCGCGTTTGTCGCAGTTTCGCCTTCGATCTTTACAGCCTTTTCGGCGAGCTTGCGGCTTGCTTCTGCTCCGCTTGAGGCAAGGCCAAGCTGCACGAGGAGTTTGGGCACCCGAATCTGAAGCGATCCCGGGGCGCTCGCCGGGCCGACGAGGTCGGCATAGGCGATGTGCATCTCTTCAAGGTCTTCCGCTGTTTCCTTCTGCTGGAACATGCGGGCCCAGTTCTCATCGGCGTGCCGGGCTGCCTCTTCTCCGTGAAACCCGGCCGTGATGGTGCGGGCCAGGCGCTTTTTTACGTCCATCGGATGAACGGTACCAGAGGCAACGTCGGCCTGGAGCTTGTCGATATCTGACTGCTTGAGATCGGTCAGAAAGACCCAGTACTTCCACATCAACTCGTCGGAGATTGACATCAGTTTGCCGTACATCTCTGCCGGAGGCTCGTTGATGCCGATAGCGTTATTCAGAGACTTGCTCATCTTCTGAACGCCATCCGTGCCCTCGAGAATCGGGGTCATCAGGATGATCTGGGGTTTTTGGCCGTAATGGCGCTGGAGTTCACGTCCGCAGCCCAGGTTGAAGCGCTGATCGGTGCCGCCGAGCTCAACGTCGCACTCGAGGGCGACGGAGTCGTAGCCCTGCATGACGGGATAGAGCAGTTCGTGAAGGCTGATCGGCTGTTCTGCCTGGAAGCGCTTGTGGAACTCGTCGCGTTCCAGCATCTGCGAGACCGTGAAGTGCGCAGTTAAACGGATGGTCCCTTCGTAGTCGAGCTTGCCGAGCCACTCAGAGTTGTAGCGGACCTCGGTCTTTTCCGGGTCAAGGATCTTGAATACCTGTTCTTTGTAGGTTTCGGCGTTCTGATTGATCTGCTCGCGTGTGAGTGGCTTTCGAGTGACATTCCGTCCCGTGGGGTCGCCAATGAGGGAGGTGAAGTCACCCACGAGGAAAATCACGGTGTGACCGAGCTGCTGGAAGTGGCGCAACTTCCGCATCAGGACAGTGTGGCCGAGGTGCAGGTCCGGCGCGGTTGGGTCGAACCCTGCCTTCACTCGAAGCGGACGGCCTGTTTTGCGGCTCTCTTCAAGCCGTTCGCGGAGGTCGGAGACGCGGATAATTTCGGCCGCACCCTTTTGCAGCAGATCCATCTGCTCGTCAACGGGAAGGAACGTGCTCATCATTTCCAGTATAAAGAGGCGAGCGTTGGCCTTTTTCGAGCACGCTCAAATCCGGAATGAAAATCGGGTCATCCAGGGTAGCGAAATGCGCCTGCCTCGGTAGAATTTGCATCAGAACGGTAAGCAACTCGCACGGATTCCGTTTCATGCACATGCGGTGGTGCGTTGTCTTCCAGGGGAGAGCAGTTGATTGGACGAGGCCAGATGGTGAGGTTGACAGCGATTATGTTTTTCGCTGCCACCTCTGTTGCCCTGTTTGCGCAGACACTGAAATACACACGCAAACCGGACACCAATAACGGCAAGACGATCTATGAGGGTGGCTGTATCGCATGCCACGGAGCGGATGGGAAGGGCGCCGACGAAAAGCTGACCGAATTCAAGCGCCCCGACACGTGGCCCGACTTCACGCGCTGCGATCAGACAACCCCAGAACCTGACTCTGCATGGAAAGCGGTGATCGTGAATGGCGGGCCGTATCTTGGCTTTTCAACCATCATGCCTCGGTTTCGGGATCTGCTTTCGAACGATCAGATTGATGATGTTGTGGCCTACTTGAGGACGTTCTGTTCGAATAGGCACTGGCCTCGAGGCGAGTTGAACCTCCCCCGGGCGATTGTGACGGAGAAGGCTTTTCCGGAAGACGAGATTGTCTGGTCGACGGGAGTGAATGCGAGCGGCGCTCCGGGGCTGGAAACGCATGTGATCCATGAGCAGGCGTTTGGAGCGAAGGGACAACTGGAAGTAGACGTTCCCTGGCAGTTTCAGAACCAGAATCACGCATGGGACAACCACATCGGAGATATTACGCTTGGGTGGAAACAGGTGATGTACTCAAACCTGCACAGTGGATCGATCTTCGCCTTGCAGGGCGGAATTCTGCCGCCGACGGGAAGCACCAAACTGGGCGGCGCGGGAACGACTACCTTCGAGCCGTTCGCGTCGTTTGATCAACTGTTCAAAAGCAATACTTGGGTGCAGTTTCAGATGGGTGCGGACCTGCCGCATGACACCAGCAAGAGTCCGCAAAGCCTGTTCTGGTACACGGCTCTTGGACAGACGATCGCGGGAGATCACCGTCTGGGGCGGCAGTGGTCGCCAATCGTGGAGTTTCTTGCGAGCCGCGATCTGGTGGATGGCGCGAAGACCGATTGGGACATCATGCCCGAGATGCAGGTGACGGCGAGCAAGCGACAGCATGTGCGGGTGAATCTCGGCGTTCGTGCGCCTGTGACCGATACTGCGGGACGTTCGCCGCAGGTTTATTTCTATGTTCTATGGGACTGGGCCGAAGGCCACTTCTGGAATGGATGGTGATGCAGATGCACAGGTCTATTCCGATCATGGTGGCTGCTTTGGCTGCGGTATTGGGATTCGCGGGGCTCCGGGGCAATGGTGTAAGCGCGGCTTCGCATCCGGATCCGCATGCAGATTTCCACACCGCAGACCGCTGCGTTGCCTGTCACAACGGGATGAAGACGAGCAAGGGAGAGGAGATCTCCATCGGCCTGCAATGGCGCGCCAGCGTGATGGCCAATTCCTCACGTGATCCCTACTGGCAGGGAAGCGTAAGGCGCGAATCGATCGATCATCCGGAATCGAGCGCTGAGCTGCAGGATGAGTGCTCGACTTGCCACATGCCTGCGCAGCACTTGATCGACAAGGCCGAGGGGAAGAAGACAGATGTCTTCGCGCGCCTTCCACTGCTGCGCAAGCACGAGAAAGATGCTTTCGCTGAAGATGGTGTCACCTGTTCTGTATGCCATCAGATCGAGCGCAAAGGGCTTGGAACTCCTCAAACGTTCAATGGAAACGTCGAGGTCGCGGGGGTAACGAAAACGGACCAACGCGAGGAATACGGTCCGTTCCTGCCCGATGCGGGACACAAGACGATCATGCATTCCTCGACAAAAGGGTTTATTCCGCAGCAGGCAGTACATATCCGCGACGCGGCGCTTTGTGGAAGCTGTCACACGCTGATCACCACTGTCCGCGGCCCTGGCGGGAAAGCTATGGGCCAGTTCCCGGAGCAGATGCCTTATCAGGAATGGCAACACAGCGACTACAACAAGAAGCAAAGCTGTCAGAACTGCCATATGCCGCAAGTCGCTGAAGAAGTGCCGATCACGGCCTTGTACGGCGTGAAACGGGTAGGAATGCATCGGCACGTTTTTATCGGCGGAAACTTCTTCCTGCAGGACCTGCTGAACGAACATCGTGAAGAACTCGATGTCGCGGCTCAGCCTGAAGAGTTGCAGGCGGCCGTAAATCGGACTTCGGAGTTCCTGAGGACGCAGTCGGCAAAGGTTGAATTGCTCGACATGAAGAAGACGGATGATGGTGTTTCGTTTGCAGTGAAGGTGCAAAACCTGACAGGACATAAATTGCCGACTGCTTATCCGTCGCGGCGAGCGTGGCTCCATGTGACGGTAAAGGACAACGCCGGACGGACGGTATTCGAATCCGGCGCGCTGAATCCAGACGGATCGATCGTCGGAAATGACAATGATGCCGATCCGCTCAAGTTCGAACCTTACTATAGCGAGATTTCCAATCCAGATCAGGTCGAGATTTTCGAGCCGATCCTTGGCGACATGAATGGGCACGTCACGACCGGACTTCTCAGTGCTGTCAGATATCTGAAAGACGATCGCATTCTTCCATCGGGATTCGACAAGGCGACTGCTGAACCCAACATCGCGGTTGTCGGCGGCGCGCATGACGATGCCGGATTTACAGGTGGCTCGGCGCAGATCCGCTACGCGATCCATGGCGGGCAGGGCGGACCTTACCAGGTAAAGGCGGAGCTTTGGTATCAGCCGATTGGATTCCGCTGGGCACATAATCTGCAACCGTACAAAGCAGCGGAACCGCAGCGGTTTGTTTCCTACTACGAAGCCAACTCAAAGAAGACGGCGATTGTGCTGGCTGAAGCTGAAAGCTCGTTCTAAGTCAGAGCGGGTTGAACTTTACGCAGGATTCACCAAATTCCTGCAACTTCCACAAGAGGTTTCCATCCAAGCCCGAAGGAGATCAGCTGAACTATGCCTACTGTAAAAGGTCGTGCGATGCAGGTGCCCGCTGCAGGCGGAGCGTTCCAACTCGTGGAAAAAGAATTTTCGGAACCAGGTCCCGGCCATGTGCGGATTCGGGTTCATGCGTGCGGTGTTTGCCATTCCGACTCGCTGACCAAGGAGGGGCATTGGCCCGGCGTGCAATTCCCGCGGGTTCCAGGCCACGAAATAGCGGGCGTAGTGGATGCTGTTGGGCCAGACGTACCGCTCTTCAAGCCGGGACAGCGCGTCGGACTTGGCTGGCACGGTGGACACTGCAACTACTGCAATCCTTGTCGTCGCGGCGACTTTATCCTTTGCGAAAACCAGCCGATCAGCGGCATCAGCTATGACGGCGGTTATGCGGATTACGTCATTGCTCCGGCGAATGCGCTGGCGTTTATGGCGCCCGAACTCAACGACACCGATGCGGCTCCGCTGCTGTGCGCGGGGATTACGACCTTCAACGCGCTGCGCAACTCCGGCGCACGCGCCGGCGACACCGTTGTGATTCTTGGAATCGGCGGTCTCGGTCACCTCGCAATCCAATATGCGGCGAAGAGCGGCTTTCGCACTGTTGCTGTGGCACGGGGCGAGGACAAAGGACCGCTGGCGAAGCAGTTGGGTGCGCACATTTACATCGATTCAACGACGCAGGATCCGGCGAAGGAACTCCAGAAGATTGGCGGCGCAAACATCATTCTCTCGACCATCACCAGCGCGAAGGCGCTTGACTGGGTGATCGACGGCCTGGCTCCGGCGGGAAAATTCATTGTGGTCGGTGCGCCGGATGGACCGGTCACCGTCAACCCGTTCCCACTGCTGCTCGGTCGTCGTACTGTGGCCGGCTGGCCGTCCGGAACCGGCATGGATTCAGAGGACACACTGAAGTTCAGCGCTCTTCAGGGTGTCAAATCCATGAACGAGGTCTATCCGCTGGAAAAGGCCGAAGAGGCGTATCAGCGGATGATGTCGGGCAAGGCGCGATTCAGGGTCGTGTTGAACGTCAGTGGACAGTGAGCAGTGGGCAGTGAACAGTGGAGAGTGGGGGTGGCGGGAGTAGCCCTCCCCCCATTAGAATCAAGGGCTTACGAACAGTCATGCGTACTAAGCCGCTGACTTTGCTGCGTTAATCGTAAAAATTCTGTTTTGAGCGGCTTACGTCGCTTATTGCCGGTCGGGTTCAGACGTGTCGTACGCGCAAACAAAACCACCGTTTGGGCTGCGGACCGGCATTGGTGCACATTGCCTGAGCGAAGTATGGAGCGACGGGCGAATTAACCAGCAAAGACACGAGCAGAAATTTATCGAGCTACCGAACCCACAGCTGGGGGCGAGGATTACTCGTTGCGAAGGGCCTGCATGGGATTGACGGAGGCGGCTCGGCGGGCGGGGATGTATGTGGCGGCCAGGGACGCGAGAATCAAAACGAGCGTTGCCGCCGCATATGTGAGCGGATCGGTGGCTTTGATTCCGTAAACGTAGTCGGCCATGATACGGCTCAGGGAGAGAGCAGCGACCAGGCCGATGGCGACCCCGATCAGTGTGACCCCGAGGCCTTCACGCAGAATGTGGCGCAGCACGGTCATGCGATCGGCGCCGAGAGCCATACGAATGGCGAGCTCGTGAGAGCGGCGGCTCACGGTGTAGGACATGACGCCGAAGATGCCGACGACCGAAAGAACTAATGCAAGAGAAGCGAAGATCCACACCAGAGTCATGGGGAGGCGGAGAGTGCCATAGGTGCGTGCGATCTGTTCCGAAAGGAGCATCACCTCGTTGACGGGCTGCTCATTATCAATGGCAAGAACGGCGTCGCGAATCGATGGGACCACGGACAGCGGTGCAACGGCAGTGCGGACGGTGAGAAGTGCGAAGGAGATGGGGTGTTGTTCGAACGGGACGTAGATGTCCGAGCGTGGCTCCCAGAGATCGAAGCCGCGCACGTCTTTCATGATCCCGACGATCTCGAGGGCCCGCGTCGCGGTTTCGCTCTTTCCGGAGTAGACGCGGGACAGAATCCTGAGGTGGCGTCCGACTGGGTTGCTATTGGGCCAATAGCGCTGCGCGGCAGTTTGGCTGATCAGCGCGACGGGAGTTGATCCGTTGGCGTCGTGCTCAGTGAGCTGTCGTCCAGCGATGAGTCCTATTCCCAAAGCGGCAAAATCACCGGGCGAGACGACATTGAGGCTCGCGGTGGGCTCCTGACCCGGGATTACGGCGGGCTGGCCTTCCGGCTGGAAGAAGACACGGGAGCCGGGCTGTTCAATTCCGGCCGCGTTGACTCCGGGAAGAGCCTGAACGCGTTGCAAAAGCTCGCGGAAGAACTGAGTCTGGTTTGCAGGTTCGGAGTATTTGTAGTGAGGCAAATCGATTTCCATGGTGACGACATTGGCGGGATCGACGCCGAGGTCGACTTGCATTAGTCCGAGAAAAGTGCGAATGAGAAGGCCGGCACCGGTAAGCAGGACAAGCGCAAGTGCGATTTCAGAGACGACGAGTCCGTTGCGCATACGGCGGCGTCCTGACTCAGATGCGGAGTTGGTGCCGGTTTCTCGCAAAGACTCGTTGAGGTCGGTTTGAGATGCGATGAACGCAGGAGCTAGGCCGAAGATGATTCCAGTCAGGAGAGTGAGTCCGAGTGCGAAGAGCAGCACGCGCCAGTCGAGGTTGATCACGCTGGCGTTGGGCACGCTGAAGCGTCGGTAGTGGGTCATCTGCAGCGTGAGAATGCGGTCTCCGATGTAAGCGAGAAGAAGACCGAGGACGCCGCCGATGACAGCGAGAACGACGCTTTCCGTGAGGAGTTGCGTGATCAGACGCCGACGGGACGCGCCCACAGCAGCGCGAACGGCGATTTCGCGTTTGCGGACGGTGGCACGCGCGAGCAATAGGTTGGCAACGTTGCCGCATGCGATAAGCAGTACGAATAGCACCGCGACTGACATGATGAGCAGGGGCTGGCCGATGTGCCGGTAGTATGCGGCGTGAAGCGGTTCGACTTTGAATCCCCAGCCTTTGTTGGCGTCCGGGTGTTCGGCGGCGAGGTTGGCGGCCAGCGTGTCCATCGCGGCCTGCGCTTGCTTGACGCTGACGCGGGGCTGCAGGCGAGCCTGAGTTTCAAGATCGCGTGATGTGGCTCTGCCCTTTTCACTCAACTCTTCGGGAGTGAGCGCGAGAGGGACAAAAACTCCCATTTCCTGATCCCATGTGAAGCGAAAGCGCGCGGGCATGACGCCGACGATGGTGTAGGTCTTTTCATCGAGGCGGATGGTCTTGCCGAGAATTGCCGGGCTGGCTCCGTAGCGCGTCTGCCAGAGGCGATGGCCCAGAATCGCGACCTGGTCGTGGCCGGGCCGCATTTCGTCCGCAGTGAAGAAGCGGCCCATCAGTGGCTGCACGCCAAACATTGGAAGCATGTCGAGCGAGCACTTGATGCTGTCGACGCTCTCAGGGTGGTTGCCTTCGGTGATGTTAAAGCCCGCCCAGCGGTAGTATGCGACCTGCTGGAAGATGTTCTTTTGAGCGTCAATGTCGACGATATTTGGCGCGGATACACCGGTCTGCACGTACCCTTCGCCCTTCTGATTTCTCCACTGGCCGAGTCCGACAAGCTGGGCGGGACTTGGATAAGGAAGCGGACGGAGAATGATCGCGCTGACGAGACTGAAGATCGCGGCATTGGCTCCGATGCCGAGAGCGAGCGTGAGCGTTGCGGTCAGCGTGAAGCCCGGACTCTTCAACAAAACACGCAGTGCATAGCGAATCTCGACGAAGAGTCGCTCGACAGGAGCCCAGCCCCAGGCCTCGTGAGTTCGTTCGCGGATAAGCGGAGTGTTGCCGAGTGCGCGACGGGCGGCATAGAGCGCTTCATCAGGAGAGAGGCCACGGGCGCGCTGTTCTTCCTGTTCGAGCTCGAGGTCCGACTGGAGTTCGCGCTCGAGATCGGCATTGCGCTTTTTGAGCTGCCACCATTTCATTTCAGCTCTCCTCTGCGGCGGGCCACATGATGCGTGCTACGGCTTCAGACATCTGCTTCCATTGCGACTCTTCGACGAGGAGCTGCTTTCGGCCTTTTTCTGTGAGGCGGTAGTACTTGAATTCGCGATTGCGGTCGGGAGCGGTTTCCCATTTTGCGGCAACCCATCCGCGGCGCTCGAGTCGGTGCAGGGCAGGGTAGAGAGAACCGTGCTGCATCTGCAGGAAGTCGTTTGTGGTGCGCTGGATATGCTTGCCGATCTGGTGACCGTGTGCGGGTCCGTAGAGAAGAGTTCGGAGAATGAGCATATCAAGCGTGCCCTGGAGCAGGTTTGCGCGCGGGTTTTTGCCAGCCATGGAAGACGTTCGACCCTCGATGAGTGATGAGGGTAGACATTCGACTATGGGGTGTCAAGGATTCTGTGACGGAGGTACAGGCTGTCGGAGTGGCTGTCCCGCCGAGTGGAGTTCAAAGAATTCCGAATCTCCATCTGAAGTGCCAGACATAGATTGGACCTCGTGCTGCCTGACCGAAGAATGCATTGAGGACCGCGACAGAGACGAGATATGATCCTCAAGCTGAACTACTATCCCGGAGGTTTGCGTCTTGTCGGAAGCTCAAAACATTGCCACTCTCGAGAGATTCGTAGAGGAAGTGATCAACCAAGGCCGGTTCGAAGTCGCAGATGAACTCGTCGAAGAAGATTTCGTCGAACTGGATCCTTTGCCGGGGCAACAGCAGGGCCGGGAAGGCCTCAAAGACGTGATTCGGATGATGAGGACGGCTTTTCCCGACATTCGCTGGGTTGTGCAGGAGACGATCGCTACGGGAGACAAGGTCGTTTCGCGGTTCCATTGGACGGGGACGCATCGAGGTGATTTTGCGGGAATCCCCGCGACAGGACGGAAAGTCACCGTACCAGGCGTTGTTATCGATCGGCTTCATGGCGGGAAGATGGCGGATAGCCGGATCTTGATGGACACGCTGTCGATGATGCAGCAGCTTGGGGTGATTCCGGGGCCCGGACGTCCTGCTTAGAAAGGGTGAAGTCTATTCAGCGGCTGGAGTCGCGAGAGTCAGGCTTGCTGTTTGCCGGGCAGAGAGATTGGCCGTTTCGATGGAGTGCAGGGTCGGATCGGGTTCGATGATCTCGAGCAAGCGCTTCTGGCAATCACGGTCGTAATTGCAGCCGCCAACATTCGGAAGTCCGGCGAGCTTTTCTTTGCCGGCGTTCCATGCCTCGCGTGCGAGATCGAAGCGGCACTCGGACCAATGGAAAGCGCACTTGGCCTGCCAGTAGTTCATGTCGTGGGCATCGATCTGTTTTGATTGCATGCCGAGCCAGTAGGTGCGTGCGGCTTCAGCATCCCGGCGGGTCAGCGCCGCGTTGACCACCATGCACGCGAGCAGGGCGGCCCGGACCTCTGATGCTGATCCTTTCAAGACTGCCTCTGCGTCGGCAAAGGCCGAGCGAGCCCGGGGATAGTCGTCCCGGTCGAGGTGGTATTCAGTTGCCCAGAGACGGAGCAGCAAACCGACTTCTCCGGTCGTGAAGTGGGCCGAAGCGCGATCGATCGCAGCGATATCGAAATCTCTGGGACGTATAGGAGAGACGGAACCCGCCGCGGCGAACCTTGCCGAGCGTTGATAGTCGTATAGCGGGCCGCCGCGAAGGATCTGGAGAATGCGCGCGCCATCGGAGTAGAGGCCCTCGGGGCGCAACGGGATGAGATTGACGACTCCGGCGACCAGGCTGACGGTTGCGAAGAGTGCAAAGTACTCCCATAGGAACGCCCAGGACGCGCCTACGGACGCGTATGCGAGAGCGGCGGTGACTGCTCCGGTAAAAAGGTTCACGAGCGGGCCCGCAGCGATGACAGCGATTTCCTTCCAGCGGCTCTCCGCGGGATCGACAGGCACTAATCCTGCTGCCCCGGAAAAGGCAAGAAGCTGCGTCGGGCGGAAGGCAAAGTGCCAGCGCTCTTCGATGACGCGGAACTGAAATGGGCCTACCACGAAGGCACGCAGTTTCATCCCCAGTGCGATACCGACCAGAGCATGCCCAGCTTCGTGGAGAAGGGTAGCGAGGCCGATCACAAGGAACCACTGCACCCAGGCTTCGACGCCATGAGTGAAAGGCAGGCCCCGCTCCCCACCCCAGCGGGAGTAGAGATTCATGAGGCCGAGGGTGGCGCCGACCTGGAGGATCATGCCGATAGTGTCGAGGAATCTGTGCGTTCCGTCTCCAGCGATGCGGGGAGGATGGGAAATAGCAAGGACGGAATCGCGGGAAGAAAAGGCAACGATACCGGCGGAGCCGACGAGCACATGAGCACCAATGATCCAAAGGAACAAAGGCGGATGCAGCGTCAGGACTCGATCATTCAAGTAGAGCTCGACCGACCACAGGCCGATGCCGGTCAGCAGGAGACTCAGACTGGCGACAAGAGCCCAGGTTCTGGCTGAGTGCTTGCCCATCCTCAGGGTCCACCAGGCAACTCCGTTCAACCCAGCGATGAGCACGGGAAGGACGAAGATGAATTGCGCGAGCAAAAACAGGAGCGTTTCGCCAAAGGTCGGAGTTATGGGAGCGTTCTTAAGGAAGTAGCGGTTCGATGTGCGCAGTTGAAGAAGTGCCGGAAGAATCGAACCACTTGCGATGAGATAGATCAGCGCCGCATTCGCGAAGCAAGCGCGCAAGAGTTTGCGGAGCGTGAGCATGAACAACATTCTCCGGGTGGAGGGACCGATCGGTGAATTCTGGTGCTGACAATATAGCGCAGGAGTGAGGCTGAAGAATCTATCTCTGAAGTACCTGCCGACCTGAACCATCAGTATGCAAAGGGCGTTACCAGTCTCTCAAGGAAGATGGTTGTGGCTGATAGCATTCTGGTTATGTTTGGGAGATCTCCTCGTAGATGCCTCTGCGCCGTGATTGCTGCCGGCGCGGTTTTTTTTCTGAGCGCCGGATGCTGCGCGATTGCGTCTGGTCAGAATCCGTCAGGGAAGAGCGAATCTAGTCGTGCACACATTGAAGAGGCTCTGCGGGGTTTAAATCGCGGGCGGGAGATGGGGCAGGTGGCGATCTCGCCGGATGGCAAGCGGCTGGCGTGGATTGAGGGTGGCCGCGGGGGCGGGGAGATCCGGGTGGCGTCTCCTGACGACTTGTCCAAGAGTCAGCGGATCACGGCTGCGCTGAGTGCGGAACAACATTGTCCCGAGGGGGAGCTGGCCTGGGAACCAGATTCCAAGGCACTGGCTTTCTTCTCGAGTTGTGGTGATCCGGCGGGACGGCAGGAGGACCTCTATCTTTCGCGACTGGATGGAAGTCCGGCAAAGCGGCTGACGGCAGCGAAGGGGTATGTACACGAGCCCGCGTTTTCTCCAGATGGCAGCAAGATCGGGTTTCTCTATGTCGAAGGCGCGACGCGGGCGGCCGGAGCACTGGCCGCAATGAAGCCCCCGGCTGGGGTGATCGGCGAGGACAACGTGGAGGTGCAGCGAGTGGCGATGGTGGCGGTAGATGCATCGGCTGCCACGCCGACGGCGGTGACTCCGGCGAATCTGCATGCGTACGAGTTCGACTGGGCGCCCGATTCGAAACGACTGGCGTACATCGCGGCAGAGCCGCCGGGAGAGAACAACTGGTGGGTGGCGAAGCTGTATTCGCAGGAGCTACGCGGAGAGCCGAAGGGAGTATTGGCGCCGGCTGAGGTGAGCGGGGCATTGCACGGGCTGCAGATCGCGGTACCGCGGTGGTCGCCTGACGGACAATTTATTGCGTTCATTGGCGGCCTGATGAGCGATCAGGGCTCGACGGGCGGCGATGTGTGGATGGTATCGGCGAAGGGCGGGGAGCCGAAGAATCTGACTGCGGGGAGACCTACTTCTCCAGCATGGGTTGATTGGGGAACAAGCGACTATCTCTTCGTGAGCGAACTGGCAGGAGGTAACAGCCAGCTGATTCGAATGAAGGTGGATGGTCAGGTTCGGAGCGGGTCGAAGCCGCCTTCGTTTGGTTCGCCGATCTTTTCGATTCCGGGGAGCGTGGGAGACGGTCGGTGGTCTCACAGCCTGTCGAGCACCGCGGACCATTCGCAGTTTGTATTTACAGCCAGTAACTTCGAGCATCCGACGGAGATTTACGGTGCGAAGCCCGGGACGGTAATGACCTCCGGACTCGAAGGCGTGATGCAGCTGTCGCACTGGAACGAAGGTGTGAAGCCGGGTTGGGGGAAAGCGGAGTCTCTGAGCTGGAAGAGCGATCGCTTCCGGGTTCAGGGCTGGCTGCTTTTCCCGAAGGAATACGACGAACACAAGAAGTATCCGCTTATTGTTGAGGTGCATGGAGGTCCGGCGGCGGCGGTAACGGCACGCTGGGGTGGTGGCGGCGGGCTGAGTGCCACGGCGTTTTCGGCGCTGGGATATTTTGTGCTAATGCCAAATCCGCGGGGAAGCTTTGGGCAGGGAGAGGAATTCACCCAGGCGAACCGAAAGGATTTCGGGTATGGGGATCTGAGGGACATTCTGGCCGGTGTGGACGCTGTCGAGGCTAAATACCCGGTTGATCCTCAGCGAGTGGGGATTACGGGGTGGAGCTACGGCGGGTTCATGACGATGTTTGCAGTGACGCAGACGCAACGGTTCAAGGCGGCCGTGGCTGGAGCCGGCTTGTCGAATTGGCAGAGCTACTACGGAGAGAATTCGATCGACCAGTGGATGATCCCCTACTTTGGGGCCTCGGTGTACGACGACCCGGCGGTATATGCGAAGAGCTCGGCGATCAACTTCATCAAGCAAGCGAAGACGCCGACGCTTGTGGTGGTGGGAGACCGGGATGGGGAGTGTCCAGCCCCTCAGTCGTATGAGTTCTGGCACGCGCTGAGAGATGAGCACGTGCCGACGCAACTTGTGGTGTATCCGAACGAGGGGCACGGGTTTGTGAACCCGGAGCATCGGCGGGACGTGATGGACCGTGCGGTGGAGTGGTTCGCCAGGTACATGCCGTGAAGGGCGGGGACGAGGGGACAATCGGACGAGCGTACAAGGGAACGAGCGGACAAGGGGAACAATGGTAACGGCCGGGCTTAGGATCAGGCCGATGATTCGGCGGCTTGATGTTGCTCGCCAATGGGGTTCAGGCTGAGTCTATGTAAATACAGGCAATCAGAGGGTGGGAGAACCCTGCCCTGATACACTTTTCTTTGGAGCAAATCGAGCGTGGTCAGCAGACCGGCTGCATGGAGTAGTGAAATGCCGAAGGCCGGTGGCCTGTGTGCAACGGTCGAGTCGCGGGCCGATTGTGAGCGCGGGGAAGACTCGCTTTTAACCCTTACTCTTTAACGGATTTTTGGAGAGACCGTTCCGCGGTGAGATTGGCGGGGCGGGGAGGATTCATGCGGCGGTATTTAGCGCTTGTCTTCATGTTGTTTCTGGTCATACCAGCGGGAATTTCGTTTTCCGGCTGTACCCGTAACCCGGCAGGAAACTATTGCAATGGTCTGGGCTACGGACTGAAGGATACGGACGTATACAGGATCGATCTGGAGCCGAAGACGATTGGCCTTTCGCTGGCTTTCGGGCAGGAACAGCAGATCAATGCTCCTCAGGCTTTCAACTGCAAGGGAAGCAGCGCGAGCGTTTCCACGTTTAATTATTCGACCACAAATAACAAGCTGGTAGACATATCACCCACCGGGAAGATCTGCGCCGGGACCTGGAATCGGAACTCCGGCGGCGGAATCCCTGATTTCACGATCTGCAATATTCCAAACCCGGCGCCGACAACCAGCGGGCTGCCTTATACGACTGCCTATATCTCCGCGTCGGCAAACTCAGTGACTTCGAACCCGGTACAGGTCTTCGTGCATGCGCCGGTGAGTTCGGTCTCGTTGGCGTTAGCGGGCAACCAGCAGTGCTATTCGCAGGGGACGAGCACCCAGCTTGACTCGGAGGCTTGCTTCTCGCAGAACGGGAAGCAGTATGAGTTCTGCGCGCCGGCATCGGTTTCTCCGGCAAACTACGCGTGCGCACCGCCCCCCGGAGTGACTTCAGTTCCTTCCTGCGCGAGTTCGATCGGAACGCTTGCCTATGCCGTGAGTACGGCGTCGATTGCACAGGTGAATGCCGCTACAAACGTGATCACGGCCGCGCAGCCGGGTACGACTGCGATTCAAGCTTCGATTGCAGGATCAGGATCGTCCGCTGGATATTTTACGACCTGTCCGCCGAAGTCGATTTCCGTAACCCTGAACGGGAACACAAATGCTACGGTCACCAAAGGCGTGACGCAGAACCTGGTGACGACAGTCCTGGATACGAACGGGAACGTGATCACCGGTTTGACGCTGGATTATCAGTCGACGAATCCGCTGGATATCTCTGCGGGGACTGCGGGATCGGTGCTTGCGTCGTTCCCCGGAGCGGCTTCTGTATATGCGATCTGCCAGCCGTCCGCCTGCAATCCGGCACCCATCAACAAGGCGGGATTGTTCGGGACGGGGCTGCCGATTTCGAGCAATTCGGTGAACATCACGACGCCGGGAACTGCCAGTACCTATGTGTGGTTTGGCGCGCCCGGGCAGTCGCAATATTTCGTTCCGTACGACCTGGTCGGAAACACGCTGGGGTCAACGGTGCGACTGCCGTATGTACCGAATTCGATGGTGATGGACCGATTGGGGACAAATATCTACTTCGGGTCGTCGCACGCGTTGATGGTGTACAGCACGGCTAGCGACGTGGCTACGAATCCGCCGGATACGTCGGTGCCGGGAGTGGTGCTGGCAGTTTCTCCCGATAACAAACAGCTGCTGATCAACGATCAGACACGGCACGTTTTCTACCTCTACAATACGTCCGGTTCAGTTGCGGCGAGCTTCACTGGCGTGGGAAATGCAGCGCAGTGGACTCCAGATGCGAAGACTCTCTATGTGACGGATCGAGCATTGCTGGGTCCCGGACACAGTGACACGCTTTATGTCTACAACGCGAACACCGGTTGGACGACGTACGATTTGAGCGCGTCAGGTGGAGCAACGAATCTAACATTGGCCATTCCGAGTGTGGGCGCTTATTTGAGCGGCAACCCTACGGTTGCGCATACGTGGTGTCCTTCGGGAACGGCAACCAATTACGCGAGCCTGGTGTTCTATCCGGAAGGTGATTCAGTTGCGGCGCAGACCGACGTGCTGGCTTCAACTACCGATGGGCAGCATGTGCTGGGCGCGGCAATCGTCGGCGGTGGGGTGCAGCTTTCGGACATTGGGGTTACGATTCCGTCGATAGCGGCGAGTGGGACGGCTACCGGTGGCTCGAGTCAAACCGTGAACCTTCCCAACCAATGTCCGCAGACGGGTTCGCAGTTGAGTCCGCTGACGCTGACGCACACGCTCAATCAGAGTGATGTAAATGGGATCAACGCGACTGCGCTGAACGCGATTGTGACATCGCCCGCACAGAACCTGGCCTTTCTGACCTACGATGGAACGACCCCGGGTGGAACGCTGCCGTATTATGTGCCGGGAGCTAAGGGGACAATCGGGACGCTGAATTACATCACGCTGAGCGGCGGAACTGCAGTGGTTGCGCCGATCGCGGGCGCATTCAGCCTGGATAATCAGTACTTCTTCGTATCGACGTCAGGAGATGACTTAGTTCATTTTGTGAAGACGTCTACCCTTACCGATACGCAGCAGATCAATCCTGGATTGCCGGCCTGTGCAGCAGGGAGCGATCCAAGTTGTGTGTTCAACGATCCAAAAGTGGTTCCGCCAGCTTCAGGAACAGTGCCATCGACGGTCATCCTGGTGAAGCCGAGAAATACCGTGTAGGCGGAAGTCAAAGCAAACGAGAAGGCCGGCGAGCGTGCCGGCCTTTCTTTTTGAGATCAGTGAGAAGGCCCGATCCTAAATCCCAGCATCTCGACTGGGGTTTGAGGATCACGCCTTCTGGAATTACGCGACGATCACGTCCGTTCGATGGTTCGGTGCAGGAGGCAGAGACGGATCAGGAAAGAGCCCAGCCTGAACGATCCTGCCTCTTGATGAACTGCGCAGCTTCAGGGAGGTTTTTCGCTTCCATCTTGTGGGCATCCCACTCAATTTTCTGGCCTGCGCGCAACGAGACGCAGCCCAGCAGCAGGATTTCTGTAAGAGGTGCTGCGACATCGAAACGCGAGTAGCAGTTCTGCGGCTTGTGCTCCTTGATGGCGACGAGCCATTCCTTCGCGTGCGCAACAACGCCGCCCCCGCCGCCTTTTTTGCCGTCGTACGGATTCCGTGGGATGCGCTCAGGGTATTGCGCCAGTGCGGGGTGCTTGGTGTAGTGGAGGAACTTCTTATCGCCCTTCAGCTTCACAAAGAAACTGGTGCCGTAATCGTCTGGAGAGAACACTGTGCCGTTTTCGCCGATGATCAGACATGCGCTGTTCGGAATTTCTCCGAGCAACTCGGTGATGTCCGCAGTCAGTTCCGCAGGCGGTTTGTTGCTGAAGTCATGGCCGTCAGGAGCCGAGGGGTCTGGCTGTCCCCCGTCATACCACCAGAGAGTCACTGGATCATGCTCGACTTTCCTGGAACGATGCCAGAAGTGCGGATGCTCGAGGGGAACGTGTCCTGTGCGTTTGGGGAAGGCGAAGCGGATCTTGGAACCCACCGGGAACGATTCCTTGTTCATCTTGCCGAAGGGCATAGCCTCGACTTCCGTCGGCGAGCCAAGGTCCAAAGCGCGAAACGGCAGGTTGACGGTGTGGCAGCCCATATCGCCCAGCGCGCCGCAGCCGAAATCCTGCCAGCCGCGCCAATTGAACGGCTCATAGACACCGCCCCTCTTCTCTGGACCGCGGCTTCCTATGTACGGCCGCATCGGGGCTGCCCCAATCCAAACATCCCAGTCCAGCGTCGAAGGAACAGGATCTTCCCCGGCGGGACGATCCATTGCCTGCGGCCAGACCGGGCGGTTCGTCCAGACGTGGACTTCGTGAACCTGTCCGATAAGTCCGTCCTGAATTGTTTCGACGCCGCGACGCAATCCGGCCGCAGCGCTGCCCTGATTGCCCATCTGTGTAACTAGCTTTCTGTCATGAGCCATCTTTCGCAGGTAGCGCGCTTCGTAGACAGTCTGCGTCAGCGGCTTCTGGACAAAGACGGCCTTGTTCCGCTTCATTGCAGCAGAGGCAACGATCGCATGCATGTGGTCAGGCGTGGATACCGTTACGGCATCGATCTGATGGTCCATCTGATCGAGCATCTGTCGGAAGTCTTTGAAGAATTTGGCGTCCGGATACTTCCTGGTCTGGGTCTGGTAGGCCTCTGAACCAGCGTCCACGTCACACAGGGCAACGATGTTCTCGCTGGCGCATGCATCTGTGTCGCTCCGGCCCTTGCCGCCGATTCCGACGCAGGCGATGTTCAGTTTGCTGTTCAGGTTCTGTCCGCGCAGAAGCGAAGGAACGCCAAATGCGATCGCTCCGGCAGCGAGAGAGCCGGTTTTAAGAAATTCACGACGGTCGACACGAGAAGGCATAGGGGTCTCAGGAGTTTTCATTTGGGCAATTTTTTCTGGATGGTTTCGATACCACGCAACAGCATACACCGCCAGGTTTCATCCTGAGCAACTTCGTTTACGCTCTTTTCTCGAGGAACTTAGACCGCGATCAAACCACATGCGCGCATCGTGTTGGCTTAACTGAGCTTTACAGCCGCAGGTTCCCGCTCGTCTCCCTAAGGGGACTGGACCCTAATACTCGGTAAGATCTCGGCCGTTCACGACGGGCCCCTGGTAGGTCTGGTGAATCTCTTTCACTAGATCGACCTCTACCGGATTACCGAAATAAAGCTGGTGATATAGGACCAGCAGTTTGGGCTTCGCCCGGGACGCAAGCTCTCCAAGCTGGCGAGTCGAAGTGTGGAAGGTTCGATGATATTGTCCGCGTACTGTCCCAAAGACCAGATTGAAGCGGTCCTCCGAATAGACTTCATGAACGAGAACGTCGCAACCATGGCATGCGTCGACTATTGCTTGAGTCGGGCTGGTATCTCCGGAGATCACAATTCTGCGACCGCCAGCATCAACTGCATAGCCGAATGCCTGCGGCCACGATCCGTGCTTGACTACGATCGATCGCACCGTGATGTTTGCGTCTTTATATACGACGTCGCTTCCTTCGATTTCATGGACGTTCACGGCGAGCCCTGCATCGTTCAGTCCCTCGGAGCCATTCGTTCGAACCTGAATGTCTGCGGCGTAAGCCTGCTTGAGATGATCGGTCATGGCCGCGATTCCTTTGGGGCCGTAGACTTCGAGGGGCTGGCGGCGACCGACCACCCATGGAGTCAGAATGAGGTCGGGATAACCCAGCGTGTGATCGGAGTGCAGATGCGTTACGAACAGCCGCGTCAGATGAGTTGCGTCGAGGCCTTCGATTCCAAATTTTTCCGCGGCGGCTTGAGCCTGGCGCACCACACCGGCTCCGGCATCGAAGAGGTAAGCCTCTCCGTTCACAACCACGGCTACGCAGGGTCCGGAGCTTGAGGGATCGGGAATCGGCGTTCCTGAACCCAGAATGATGACCTTCGCACCGTCGGCCGCCAGTGCCTGAGAGGCGATCGCGATTATGCCGGAGATCGCCAGTACGAGTCGAAGTTTTCCGGATCGTGTGGACATCAGGGCTCCTGGGGCGGCAGTCTACCACGCAGGCGTTATAGAATAGCCAGACCCCGTTTCCCCTGGCAGAATCCGAACCTCGAGCACGAAAGAGAATAATGGAAGCTTCTTCCGCCGCCAGCCTGATGAATACTCCTCCTGCAGTTGCGGATACGCCCGATCCGGGGCGCTGGGCTTCGCTCGCCGTCGTCCTGACCGGTGCGTTTCTGGCAGCGCTGGATTTCTTCATTGTGAATGTGTCCATCCCGGCCATCCGCACGAGTCTGAAAGCAACGTTCGCCGAGGTGCAGCTGATCATTGCAAGTTATGGGCTCACCTATGCAGTCCTTCTCATCTCCGGCGGCAGGTTGGGGGATATTTACGGACGGAGAAAGATGTTTGTCTGGGGCGTTATGTCGTTTACTGCGGCTTCATTGCTGTGCGGAATCGCGCCTTCTCCTGTACTGCTGATTACTGCGCGCGCTCTGCAGGGCGTGTCGGGCGCATTGTTGTTCCCGCAGGTGCTGTCGATCATCCAGGTCACGTTCCCGCAGCGCGAGCGCGCAACTGCATTCGGTTTTTTCGGAACAGTGATTGGTCTTTCCTCGTTTGCCGGCAATGCTCTCGGTGGTGTGTTGGTGAGCGCAGATGTTCTGCACCTTGGCTGGCGCCCGATCTTCCTTATCAATCTGCCTGTCGGTCTGCTGACAGTGATTTTCGCGGAAAAATTCGTGAAGGAGTCGAGTTCGCCGAAAGCACGGCGGCTCGATCTGGGTGGCGTTGCGATTCTGACTGTCGCGCTCACCCTTTTGCTTTATCCGCTGATTCAAGGGCGAGAGGCGGGATGGCCTGCCTGGGCGTTTATCTGTTTGGCGGCCTTCGTTCCGGTACTGCTCGTTTTCATTCGATTTGAGAAGCGCGTCACCGCGAGCGGGGGATCGCCGCTGATCGAACTCTCGCTATTTCACAACCGCGTCTTTGTAATTGGGCTTTGCAGTGGCGTTTGTTTCTTCAGCGGAGCGGCTGCATTCTTTCTGATTTCGACTATCTTTCTTCAGAACGGACTCAGCTACTCTCCGCGGCATGCGGGGCTTACGTTCCTGTGGTTTGCAATCGCATTTCTCGGTAGTTCTCTGGCCTCGGTTCGGGTTCAGCCAAAATTGGGCAGCCGGATTATCAATCTCGGCGTCGGGTTTATGATCAGCGGCCTGGTAGGCCTGCTTTGGATCTCGGCATCGCGCGGATCTGCGCTCACCAGCCTCCATCTTGCTCCGGTGCTCCTCATTTACGGCACGGGGCAGGGTTTCGTAATGCCCACGTTAATCAACACGATTCTGATCAACATCAAAGGGCACGACGCGGGCTCCGCCTCGGGAGTGCTGACCACGGTTCAGCAGGCATCGTTTGCAACCGGAGTTGCAGTGATCGGTACCGTTTTCTTCAGCGCCCTCGGTAGGCTCACGACAGTCGAAGCGTTTATTCGAGCATTGCGGATCGCATTCTCGGTCAACATCGGACTCTTGTTTATCGTCTTCATTCTTATTCTTCAAATTCCACGATTCCCAGCACGGGAGCAGCACCCGTAGGGCCCAGTTCATCAGGTCATCACTTGGCGCGGAGCCGAAATGCAATATGTAGTTGGGTTTTTGATCGCATGCGCGGTCGGGCTGACCGGTGTCGGCGCCGGCAGTATCACCGCGCCGATTCTGATTCTCGTCTTCCATCTCAAGCCCGCCATTGCTGTTGGGACCGCACTGACCTTCGCAGCGGTCATTAAGTTCGCTGTCCTCCCGATCTACATTCGCAGACGGCAGGTCGATCGTCGCGTTCTGCTATTGCTGTGCGCCGGGGGAATCCCCGGTGTGGTCATTGGTATCCAACTGCTGAAGCGCATGAGCGTTGAAGATCATGAAAAAGGGATTTTCCTTGTGCTCGGCATAACGATCATTTTTCTTTCTCTGGTGAATCTCTTTCGATCGGTGAGCAAGCGGTTCAAAGCAGGAACAAAGGATCGTTCAAAATGGCTGCCTCCAATTGCCGCGCTGATCGGCGCCGAGGTTGGCGTCTCATCCGCCGGAGCAGGCGCCCTCGGTGCGGTAGTCATCATGACTCTCACGCAGTTGTCGCCGGCCCTCGTGGTGGGCACCGATATGGTCTTCGGGCTCACCATCTCAACGATCGGCAGCGGCCTGCATTTGTTCATCGGCCATTATGATCTGCACGTCCTGGGCAGGCTCTGTGCAGGCGGAATCGTTGGCGCTATCTGCGGCGCTCTGCTGTCCTCCAGGCTCCCGTCGCGCGCGCTCCAGATGGTTTTATTTATCTGCCTGATTGGGCTTGGCGTGCAGCTTTGTCTCAAGGCACTCAGCTAATCTTGAAAGCGCAATTGTCGCAAAATTAAGTTATCGACCAGTTTGCAAACGCTGTGCTAAGCTTTCCGCACTGTGCCCCACCGACTCCTTCTTCCCCTGCTCATGGCGGCCTTGTCTGTGTGTGCGGCGGAAACGCCGGTGCCTGTCCGCCTGCAGTCCAATCTGCCTTCGCCGCAACCAGTGGGCACACCCATTGGCCTCACGACCTTGCCTTCGGTTCTAGGACCCTCCTACCGAAACTTACAGGTATTCCAGTATTCGGTGAGCGTAAACGGCGGGCCATTTCGGGTGGTCCGCGACTACAGCCAAAACAACACATTTGTTTGGACTCCGGAGCTGTTCGAACAGAACGTGACGATTCGCGTGAAGTCCCGCGATGACGACGCAAAGACGTCGGTGCAGGCGGAGATTCCCTTTCAGGTTGTTTCGCGAGTCAAAGGGAAGCAGTCGATCGTTACGCCTACGGCGCATCCATTAGTCGCGCTGTTCAGTGCGCCGGCTTGCCCGGAGGGCAGCCAGTTTCGCGTGGCTTTTCACGCCGACGGCGAAGAAGCAATCAGCCGCACACCTTCCCAGGCTTGTCGCGGTTCAATCAGCGCCAATGTGTACGTAGCCGGAATGCGGGCCGATACCGAGTATCGAATGCGTTCCGAGGTGACCACGAACGGGAAGGTTACTACCGGCGATTACCTGTCATTCCACACAGGAATGTTGGATGGCGACTTTGCTCCGGTTGTGGTCGCAGTTCCGAGAGCGAGCAAGGATGATCCGGAGCCAGTGATCGTCCACAGCGCTACTGCACTCGGCCCGGGCGCACGCCCTTTTGCAACCGACCTTCAGGGCCGAGTGATTTGGTATCTCCGATCGAACGATTTCCTTACCCGCGTGCTTCCGGGTGGCCATTTCCTTGTATTGGGAGACGGAACGAACTCCGTCAACCATACACATGAGATTCAACTCTTGAAAGAAATAGATTTGGCTGGAAATGTTGTTCGCGAGACAAACATTGGACGCGTCGCGGAGCAGCTGGAGTCGCACGGTATCCACTCCGATTGTCACAAAAGCGGTCGAGAGTGCATATCTGGCTTTCACCATGAAGCGATTCGAATTCCCAACGGGCATACGCTGGCGGTTGCCGGAATTGAGCGCATGATGCCGACAGGTACGCAAGGGGCGAAGCTCCCGGTAGACGTACTTGGCGACGTGATTATCGACCTTGACGAGGATTTCCAAGTCGCAGGGGTTTGGAACGGGTTCGACCATCAGGATCTCAATCGCAAGTCGCTATACGACGCCAAGTGTCACACCGGCGAAGGAGGGTGCCCCGCTATTCTGCTCGCCGACGAGGCGAACGGATGGACCCACACTAACTCGATCGCCTACATCCCCTCTACTGGAGATCTGCTGATTTCGCAGCCTGAACAGAACTGGGTGCTCAAGATCGACTGGAAAGACGGGAAGGGAAGCGGCAAGGTTTTGTGGAGACTGGGCAAAGACGGCGATTTCAAGGCAGAATCGAAGGATCCGAATCCGTGGTTTGCATATCAGCACGACGCCGGGTTTGAGCCGGCCGATTCCAACACCCTGTCGCTTACGGACGATGGAGATACCAGCGGAAAAGATGCCAAGGCGACCGTGCGCGCACAGGTCTGGAAAATCGATGAGCAAAGCAAAGTGGCCACACTGGTTTATAACGCGCCGCTCGGAGTTCACACTTTCTGTTGCGGATCGATTCAGAAGCTGAAAAACGGTGGGTACAGTTCCGTTGCCGGTGCCTCTCTCCCGTTGCGTGGGCGCACTGCAGAAACCGATAAGGATGGCAACGTTGTGATGGCCATCGACATCGTAGGTGATATCGATTACCGAAGCTTTCGTGTAGCGGATATGTACTCGGCCCCCAGTAAATAAGGCGGAGCGCAACTTGATCGACCTGCATACACATACGGACCGTTCGGACGGCTCTACGGATGCCACGGACCTTGTGCGTCTTGCAGTTCGTGAAGGAATCGAAGCGCTTGGAATTGCCGATCACGACACCTTAGCGGGGTACGACGCCGCTCTTCCGGCAGCCGCGGAGGTGGGCCTTGAGCTGATCTGCGCCGTTGAGCTGAGCACCCGGCCGCGAGAGTCGAAGATTGACGGAAAGCGGCAGCCATCGGTTCACTTGCTCGGATATTGGCTGCTTTCTCCGCCATCGGACGAATTCCGATGTTGGCTGCAGAGCCAGCAGGAAAGCCGCCGTCGCCGCAACCTGGAGCTGGTTGCAAAACTCGAGCAACTCGGCGTACCGGTTTCGTTAAGTGAGGCGGAGGTTTACGGGCGGAATCAAGTCGGTCGCCCTCACTTTGCCCGGGTGTTATGCGACAAGGGTTACGTTTCCAACATGCAGCAGGCGTTCGATCTCTACCTCGCTGATGAGGCCAGAGCTGCAGTTGAACGCGACGAGCCCACCATCGAAGAAGGCATCCAGCGAATAGCAGAAAGTGGAGGGATGGCTGCATTGGCACACCCAGTGCGGCTTCCGCAGCGAGGTCTTGAACTCGCCAGCCTCCTGAAGAAGCTGATGGATGTCGGGCTACAGGGCATTGAGGTCTTCCACAGCGAGCATTCTCCTCAAGACACAGCGAACTATGGCGAACTCGCCCGCCGCTTCGATCTGATCCCGACAGGGGGATCTGACTTCCATGGTGAGAACAAACCTCGCATCCGTCTAGGCTCCGGCATCGATTCCAACATCCGTCTGGATTACGAATTCCTCGAGAATATGCGCGAGATGTGCGCGGCCAGACAGCAGGGGAGCGAGTACGTATGAGAGATAGCCTTACTCTGACCCACCTGCGCATGCTCGAAGCAGAGAGCATTCACATCATGCGCGAAGTTGTTGCTGAATTTCAGCGCCCTGTGATGCTTTACTCGATCGGCAAAGATTCGTCGGTCATGGTGCGACTGGCGCAGAAGGCCTTTTATCCAGGAAAGATTCCCTTCCCGCTGCTGCACATCGACACGACCTACAAGTTCCGCGAAATGATCGAGTTTCGCGATCGTTTCTGTGCGGATATTGGCGCGAAGCTGATCGTTCATACAAACAAAGCGGCTATCGACGCCGGCGCCAATCCGTTCGATTTGGGAACTCAGAAGTGCTGTGGCCTGCTCAAGACGCGTTCTCTGCTGGATGCGCTCGAAGAGGGTGAATTCGATGCGGCCATTGGCGGAGCCCGGCGTGATGAAGAGAAATCGCGCGCCAAGGAGCGCGTCTACTCTTTCCGCGATCCGCACGGACAATGGGATCCAAAGAACCAGAGACCCGAGTTATGGAACCTGTTCAATTCGCGCCTTAATCCCGGAGAAAGCATTCGCGTGTTTCCGCTTTCGAACTGGACGGAACTGGACATCTGGGAGTACATCAACCTCGAGCAGATCCCGATTGTGCCGCTGTATTTCGCGAAAGAACGCGAGATGGTGGTGCGCAGGTCGAGTCTCATCCCCGTCGAAGGAAACGTTCCTCTGCTGCCAGGTGAAAAGAAAGAGATGGTGATGTGCCGCATGCGGTCCCTTGGCTGCAGTCCTTGCACGGGAGCCATTCGTTCTGAAGCTGACACGCTGCCCAAGATTATTGAGGAGATGATGCTCTTCCGTCGTTCCGAGCGCGAGAACCGCATTATCGACTTTGACCAGGAAGGCTCGATGGAGATCAAGAAGAGGGAAGGATATTTCTAACGTGTCCGCCAGCGCCAGAGAAGTGACCGGAATCGACGCGTTCCTGCGACGAGAAGAGGAGAACGACCTGCTCCGCTTCATCACCTGCGGCAGCGTGGATGACGGAAAGTCGACTTTGATCGGACGGCTTCTCTTCGATTCGAAAGGCGTTTACGAGGACCAGCTCAGCGCTATCAAGAAAGCGACAGTAAACCAATCGGCGGGAGCCGTGGACTTTGCCTTGCTCACCGATGGGCTCCGCGCGGAGCGCGAGCAGGGCATTACTATCGACGTCGCTTATCGCTACTTCTCCACGCCCAAGCGGAAGTTCATCATTGCGGACACTCCTGGGCACGAGCAATACACGCGCAACATGGCCACAGGGGCTTCCACGGCGAACCTGGCTATTGTCCTGATCGATGCGCGCAACGGAGTTCTGCCGCAATCCCGCCGGCACGCATTTATCGCTTCTCTCGTCGGAATTCAGCACCTCGTTGTGGCTGTGAACAAAATGGATCTGGTCGGCTTCAGCGAAGAAGTGTTTGACAGGATCTGTGCGGACTTCAACAGCTTTGCGGCCCCTCTGCAGATGGCGGATCTGTACTTCATTCCTGTCAGTGCGCTGCTCGGCGACAACATTGTCACCAAAAGTGAAAACATGCCGTGGTTTGATGGCCCGAGCCTTTTGCATCATCTCGAAACCGTTCACATCGGCAGTGACAGAAATCTTTCAGAGATGCGGTTCCCGGTTCAGCTCGTCTCCCGGCCCACGCAGGACTTCCGGGGTTTCTCTGGACAGATTGCTTCAGGCGTGCTCAAGCCGGGTGATCCAGTGATGGTCCTTCCGTCGGGGCGGACCTCCCGGGTGAAATCTCTCGTGACTTATGATGGCGAGCTGCCGCGCGCCTTTCCCCCAATGTCGGTGACGGTCTGTCTTGAGGACGAGGTGGACGTCAGCCGCGGCAACATGCTGGTGCCGCCATCGCATCCGCCGCATGTGACGCGTTGCGTCGATGCGCGTCTTGTTTGGATGGACCACCAGCCGCTCGACCTGCGTCGCCAGTACCTTGTCAAACACACCAGCCAATGGGTGAAAGCTCAAATCAGATACGTGCGCTATCGCGTGGACGTCAACAGCTTCCAACGCCATCCAGCCTCTGAGCTGAAGCTGAATGAGATTGGGACGGTCGTCATCGATCTGCATTCACCTTTGTTCGTGGATCAGTATCGGCGCAATCGCGCGACGGGCAGCTTTGTGCTGGTTGATCCAATCTCCAATGCAACAATTGCAGCCGGGATGGTGACCGGGCGCGACCCGAAGATGGCAGATTCGGCGATCCAGGAAGTGCAACCGGTTGAGACCAGGCACATCTCCACAACCGACAGGCAACAACGTGTCGGCCATGCTGCGGTTCTTGTGTGGCTCAACGGAGGCGTACAACTCGCATTTGATATTGAAAATGAACTTTTCAATCGCGGCTATCTCACGCATGTTATCGCGGCGCAGGCCGACGGTAGCGTGATGCTCGAACTTGCCCAGAACCTGACCGCGGCGGGCCTTCTCACCATCTGCGCGGCCGACTTCCTTTACCAGGTTGAGCGAGACCGCGCAAAAGCAATTATCGATGCCACAGGCTTCATTGACATCGATGCCTCCGTCTTCGGCAGCGCAGAAGAAGCAGTTTCCAGAATTCTCGAGATCCTGGCCGAGCGGCAGATTGTTCCGTCGTCCCGGTGAATTCGAATCATTTTTAAGAGGAGCGGATATGAACTCCGGTTGCACCTTGTGGTTCACGGGCCTTTCGGGCAGCGGCAAGAGCACGTTGTCGCAGCTTGTTGCCTCCCGTCTGCGAGCGCTCGGTGCCAGGGTCGAGGTTCTCGATGGAGACATCACTCGAACTCTGCTGTGTCAGGGGCTGGGATTCTCCAGAGAAGATCGCGAAGAGAATATTCGCCGGATTGGCTTTGTATGCGAACTGCTCTCACGCAACGGAGTGATCGCGATTGCAGCAGCAATTTCTCCATACCGGGCGTCGCGCGATGAGCTGAGAAAGCGGATTTCAAATTTCATCGAGATTCACATGAACTGCCCGGTTGAGGTACTTATCGAGCGGGATGTGAAAGGCCTTTACAAAAAAGCACTGGCCGGAGAGATCAAACAGTTCACAGGAATCTCCGACCCTTACGAATCGCCGATCGCGCCAGAGCTGACGATCGATTCGTCTTCGGAGTCGATCGAATCAAGTTTAGCCAGAATCCTTCATCGGCTTGAGGAACTCGAGATTATCCCTGCAGGAGCGGGTGAGCTTCAGGTTCTCAGGCGGGAATGAAGTCAATATCGACATCCGGCTGATGCACAGCCAATCGGAAACAGGAATCAGGACAGATGCAAGCGCAAGAAAAGGGGAGGTTCAGTATGAGCATGGCGATAGCGTGGCCCGAAAAGACAAAGGAGATGCACAACCAACACATTGACTCCACGTTCTGGAACGACTTCAAGTTCAGAGACGATGACATCATCATCTCCACATATGCGAAGTCTGGGACAACGTGGATGCAGCAGATCGTATCGCAGATGCTGTTCAACGGGGAGACCGATCTCGATACGCAGGGAATGTCGCCGTGGATCGACTTTCGCGTTCCGCCGAAGGAGATCAAACTAGCGGCCGTCGAGGCGCAGACACATCGGCGCTTTGTGAAGACGCACCTTCCGGTTGAAGCCCTCGTGTACTCGCCCAAAGCCAAGTACATCTACATCGGCCGAGATGGCCGCGACGTACTGTGGAGCTTGTACAACCATCACGCTAACGGCAACGAGGCGATGTATGACGCTCTGAACAAGACTCCCGGCCTGGTCGGACCGCCACTCGAGCCTCCACCGGACGACATCCGGGAGTATTGGCATTCCTGGCTGGCAAAGGATGGATTCCCTTACTGGTCATTCTGGGAAAACGTCCGCAGCTGGTGGGCGATCCGCGATCTGCCGAACCTCATGCTTGTTCACTTCGAAACACTGAAGCGCAACATGCCCGCGGAGATGCGCCGAATCGCGAAGTTCCTCGACATCCCCATCGACGAGAGCAAATGGGATACGATCGTCGAGCACTGCACCTTTGACTGGATGAAGAACAACGGAGAGAAGATTGTTCCGTTGGGCGGCGCCGTTTGGAAGGGCGGAGTGAAGACGTTCATCAACAAAGGGACAAACGGGCGTTGGAAGGAAACACTCACTCCCTCTGAGTCGGCTGAGTATGAGGCGAAGGCCCTTGCCGAGCTGGGTCCGGAGTGTGCGCACTGGCTCGCTACCGGCGAATACCTTTAAATTTTTACGGGGCGGTGCAGGCCGCGGCCATACAGCCGCGGCCTCGTTGTTTTCGGCCACTTCTGAGTTGCCGGATTACTCCCCAAACTTCATAATCGTGCCTGTGTGCGCCCATGCAGATGCGCACCCAGACCTCGTGAATCCTGCGACATCCTAATTTGCGAATGATCGGGAGAGACACCGATGACGCGTACTACAGCTATATTCCTGGCAGCTCTGTGCCTGGCTGGGCAGTCAAAGGCAAGCGGGCAGGTATCTGCCAACTCCGGTGTGATGGCGAGCAATATTGGGGGTGCAATTGCGGAGTCAGCGCGCACCGAGACCGTCGCAATCGATGAAGTGAGAGCACTGCTTCGCGAGCAGGCCGAGCAATTGGAGTTGCAGCGGCACCAGCTCGAGCGTCAACAGGCAGAAATCGATGAGCTGAAGCGGCAGATTGCTCCTCAGAGACACGCACCCAACTCCGTCGCGGAGCAGGAACACGGAGCGGCTAACGATGCGGCGCTCCTGCGAACAGCCTCGCTGAGTTTCTCCGCGCCCGCACATGAGACCGCTCGCCCTTCATCCGAAGCTCCCGTCGTAACTGCGGGCGAGGGCCAGCGAGGGAAGGGAACGGAGACAGGAGATACGCCGCTCTCGATTCATTTCGGAAAGGCTCGCCTGACACCGGGCGGCTGGGTCGACTTCACATCCTACTACCGGTCTACGGATGTGGGCAGCGGCCTGGGCACAGCCTTCGCCACAATACCGTACGGCAACACAGTGCTGGGAGGCCTGCACGAGACTCGGTTCACAGCGCAGGGTTCCCGTCTCAGCTTGCGAGCAGACGAGACGTTCGGGCCCGTGAGAGTGTTCGGATACGCTGAGGCTGATTTCAACGGCTATCTTCCTCCAAATGGCTACGTGAGCACCAATTCTGATTCGCTGCGCCTCCGCGTCTACTTTACTGATTTGAAGAAAGGCCGCTGGGAATTGCTTGCGGGCCAGAGCTGGTCGATGCTTACCCCGAACCGTGTCGGCGTTTCACCCTTCTTGTCGGAAATCTATAACACGCTTCACCTCGACTCGAATTATCAAGTTGGGTTGACCTATGCGCGCCAGACTCAGATTCGAACTGTGTATCACTTCACGAACAATCTAGCCTTGGGATTCTCGGCAGAAAACCCCCAGCAGTACAGTGGAGGCGCTGCAACCTTTCCTGCATTGTTCAGTACGGTGCAGTCAGACCTGGGTTCAAGCTCAGGGGTAGGTGGAGGAACGGCCACGCCGAATGTTCATCCCGACCTGATCGCAAAGCTTTCGTTTGATGCCCCGTGGGGCGGCCGTGCGTGGCACCTTGAGACTGCCGGATTAATGACCTCCGCCGGCATCATCACCCCCGCATCCATCACCAAATCCGTGGCGGCGAAAGATGTCCGTCAAGGTGGCGGTGTATCGGTTGCGGCGAATATCGAAGTCGCAAGGAATTTGCACGTGATCGGCACAGGCTTCTGGAGTGATGGCGGGGGAAGGTATATCGGTGGTTTGGGACCTGGATTTGTCGTAGCGCAGCCGGGAACGATAACATCGCCGTTCTCCGTGCGGATGGTTCACTCTGGCTCGATCATCACAGGCGCCGAGTGGCGTGCGTCGAAGAACAATGTCATTGCCTTCACCTACAGTGGAGCGTACTTTGCTCGTTCATTCTCGACCGACCCGGCCAGCGGGGGGTTAGTCGGGTACGGATTCACGGGCAGCGCTAACTCGAACAATCGCGCATTGCAGGAGGGAACGCTGGCAACGCAAACGGTGCTCTGGGCGCGGCCCGGATACGGCTCAGTGCAGGTGATCACGCAGAGTTCTTACATCACGAGAGCGCCCTGGTACCTGGATCCGGAGTCTCCAAAAAATGCGCATGTATTTGCCGGCTATGCAAACCTTCGGTACGTGCTTCCGTGATCGTTCGCGTCAGAGAGCCCGATTTAGGAAAACCAGGAGGCGTTGCATGACTGCACCGGAATTGGTGCACATCGCTTGCAAAAATTGGACTGTAAGTAATTTGAGCGACCTGAGACATAGGTAACAGTTTGTACCGGACACATGGGTAACACTTCCTCCCTAGGGAGGAAGTGATGCCTTGGAAGGAGTGTTCGGTTATGTACGAGAGGCTTCAGTTTGTGGCTC